>Ga0208552_1006_pt1 | contig 105255 bp, 85 predicted proteins | sample Halion_FD_187366 | JGI IMG/M metagenome (GOLD analysis project Ga0208552, IMG submission 187366) | Lab enriched deep subsurface shale carbon reservoir microbial communities from Ohio, USA - Halanaerobium induction (SPAdes) (version 2) ...
TGCTTTAGAGAATCATCAACAATTAATAAAAATAAATAAACTTATTAAAAATAGAAATAATATAACAGAAATTGATCAATTATTGGAATTACCATCTGATTTTTTAGAACAAAAAACTAACAACCTTACTGCTGTAGAAGATGAAATAAGTAATTATCAAAATAAAATAATGGAAATTGAATCAATAAAGAAAAAAAGTAATGAATTACTTAAATTACGGAAAGAAGAGCAGCGAAAAATTAAAAATCTAAAAAATAAGAAAGAAAAAATACAGGCTAAAATAGGAGAAGAAAGTAGTGGAATATTTGATCAAGAATTAGATTTAACAGTTGTAAAAGTAATAAAAAATATTAATTTTGATGAACTTTCAATAAAATTGTCTAATTATAAGAAGTATAATAATTTTAAAATTGATGCTGAAACTCTTAAAGGTATTTTTAGTAAAATTATCTTTTGGTTTAAAAATCAATATTTCATTTTAAAAGGCGAAAAGAAAAAAATAAAAAGTGATATCCAGGAAATACTTAAAGATTTACCTTTAAAAAATCACATATATAATGAACTACCATCAGTATTTTTTACTAAATTAAAGTCAATAAATGATTTAATATTAAAAAAAGGAAATATAGAAAATAAGATAAATAAATCAAAAGAAACTAATTCAACTTATCAAAAGAAATTAGAAGAGAAGCTTTCTTTTTTAGAGCCAGAAACAGGAATTAATTATTCGTTTATTGAAGCAGAATTAGCTAAAAAAGCAAAAATTATAGAAGAAAAAATTTCAGCTTTAATCTATCGAAAGCGTTCAGTGTTAGAAGAAATTAAAAATTATAAAATGAAATTAAATATCATTTCAGGAGATAAAGGTATTGAAATTGGGAAGAGTATTTTAGAAGAAGAAAGAAAACTGCGAAAGAAGTTAAATAAATTAAAAAAGGAATTAGATTATCAAGAACATAAATTAAATAATTTGCTAGATATTGTTAGTTCTAAAAATAAAAATGAAATAAAAAATTTATTAATTCATTTAAAATCTGATTTAAAAAGCAAAAAGAAAAAATTGAAAACTGATCAAAAAAAATTAGAAGCCTATCCTGAGCGACTATATTCTTTAATTGAACCCAGCCGTATTTTTCTTTTTCAAGCTGAAGATATAGCTGTAGATTTTGTATATAAATCTTTAATCACCTTAGAAAAAGTAAAAGATAATAAAAACCCTTCAGTTCTAGCAAATAGAATTAGTAAAAAACTAAAAGAATGGTGGAATGACTTTGATAAAGCAAATTCCCCAAATGATAATGATGGAATTTATAATAAGAATCCATATTTAGAATATATTAATGAAAAAAATGAATTATTAATTTCAGTACCAGAGCAAATAATAAAATATCCCCAATCCAATAAATTAAAACAGCCAATTTTAGTTATCAAAGATAAAAATAATGAAGTTATTAAAAAAATAAAACTTGATTTACGGGTTCATAAAAAAGATTTATTGAAAACTGAATTTAAAAAAATTAAGTTTCCTCAGAATCAGAAAATGATTTCTTTAGAAATTATTTTTAAGGAAGAAGTAATATTAGAAACTGAATTTGAACGAGAAAACTTCTATTTCTTGCAATCAAATAGAGTACTTTCGTTAAATCCTTTGGCTTATCAGAAATTAGGTTTAATTTTAAAAAATAACTTTAAAATTGAGCCTCAAAATATTGTTATGCAGAAAGAAGACTTATCTGGTAATTTTTCAGAATATTCCTATTATCAATTATATATAAATGATCTTGAAATTTTAAATATACTAAATGAAAATGGTTTTGTGATTGAAACCTTTAAGAAGACCAACTATATAGAGCCTCAATTAATAGCAGGAAAGATCAGCAGTAATTTAAAAAGCAAAAATAAAAAAGTATATTTAGAAAAAGCACCAATTTTATTGTTTACTATTAAAGAATTAACAAACTTAAGACTATGGCAGCTAAGGATATCAATAAATAAAGGTGAAAAAATTGTTAATATTAATTTAAGAAAATTAGAAAATCAGATTAAAATTAAAAATAAGATGGTATATATTTATTTAAATAATTTCTTCAATTATAAATATGGCTTATATGAAGTAAGACTAAGAAAAAGAAGTTCAAAGCACAGTATGATAAAAAATATTGACTTTTCTTTTTTAATTCTTCCTAAATTCAATATTAAGTATGATAAAGATGTTTATCCTCCAGTTATTAACGGAGAAGATTATGCTGAGATAAAATTAAAGTTACCTGAGAATTGTTATTTTGATTATGAAGATGGAGAAGTAGTCAGCAAAAATCAGCTGCTAAAAATACAATTTAATCCTGGAATTAAATTATTGAATGGTTATTTTATTTCTGAAATCAAAAATAATGAATTTAAAGTTTCCTTATCCCTGATTATTCCTATTATTAAATGGGAAATAAAGAGTCCACAATTAAATTTAACAGATCAAAGCAGAGTTAAAGAAATTTGGCATGAGGATCTATATAATCAGGAAGAAGCTCAACTTGCTATTAATAATATTGATAGATTTGACTTTGATAATGCAGATTTGATTTTAAATAATGATCAACAAAAAATTAGATCTAAAAAATTAGGAAATAAACTCATCTTTGATTTAATGAGATTTGCTGATGATATAAAAAATAGCAATAATTCAGTACAGGAGATATCTTTAAAAACAGGAAATGATAATGTTTATGATTTATTCAAGATTAGAACAAAATGGGAAATAATAAATCCTTCTGTAAAATATAGAAAAGAGGAAAATATAGTTAAAATAGGATGGCAGCAGTTAGGAAGAGATCACGGTAAAAATATAATATTGTGGAATAAGAAGAGCAAAGAAAAGATTTTTTCTGAAGAAATCAATAACAATAATAAATTAATAGTCAATTTAAAGAAAAAAATACTTCCTAATCAATACCGGCTTCAATTTAAAGAAAAAGATACCTGGAATTCAGGAGAGGCTAAATATCCAGCAGATAATACCTTGAATGTTTTTGATTTAACTATTGGAGATAAAAAGGATTTTATTGCAGTTATTAAAGATAAAGGACTTGTTATAACCAAAGTAGAAGACGAAAATGGAGATAAATTTCCTTTAAACTATGATTATAAAATAACAGAAATTAGAGATGCTTCTAAATTAGAATTTGAAAATGAGGAAAGATATGAGGGGAATTTAATAATTTGTAATAAAAAAGAAAACAATTTACAGCCTGAAAAATTAGAATATAACCCTGTAAGTTTTTATTATAAATTCGAAAATTCTGTATTATCTCTTTTTGTTGATCGAGAAAAAGATGGTTTTACTTATTGTAAAAAATGCCAAAAATTATTTTGGGATACTATTGATAAAAATCATTTTGAATATAAGCACAGCAAATATCATATATTAGCTGTTAGATACTATGTTGACTATAATAAAATTAGTGAGGAGTTGAAATAAATGAGTCTTGATCCTATAAAAAGCACTAACGAAATAGTAGGTAAATATATTGATTATTTAGCAACTACTTTTTCTCTAAAAGATTCAGAACTACAAACACAGTTGATAGATGAATTTAATAAGAGCAATAAATTTAGTAAGGGACCAATTTTAGAAGCAACACCACCTTTTATAAAAGGATGCTCAATAAGAGATTTAATAAAAGAAAATATTTTGTCTGAAGAATTTTATGATTTGAAAGTGGAAGAATTACCACTTGATAGGGCTTTATATTTACATCAGGAGCAAGCAGTTAGAAAAATTATTGATCAAGATAGAAATGTTATTGTAGCAACAGGAACTGGTAGTGGAAAAACTGAAACTTTTTTAATTCCAATCTTAAATAGTTTATTTAAAGAAAAAGAAAATAACACCTTAAATCCTGGAGTCAGGTCTTTATTGCTTTACCCGATGAATGCTTTAGCAAATGATCAATTAAAAAGATTGAGGGATTTATTAAAAAATTATCCTCAGATTACTTTTGGCAGTTATACAGGTGAAACAGAAGAAAAATACGAAAAAGCTAGAGAACGCTATCATAAAATGTATAAAGATGCTCCCTTACTTGAAAATGAATTAATTTCTAGAGAGCAGATGAAGAAAACACCCCCTAATATCCTCATAACTAATTATGCAATGCTAGAGTACTTAATGCTGCGGCCAAAAGACCATACATTTTTTGATGGTAAGCATTCTAAAAGCTGGCAGTATATTGTGCTTGATGAAGCACATACTTACACTGGAGCAAAAGCAATTGAAATGTCTATGTTACTTAGACGTTTAAAGGCTAGAGTTTCAAACCCAAAGACTAAAATTAAATGTATTGCTACCAGTGCTACTATCGGTAGTAGTGAAAATGATTTTAACGAGGTAGCTAATTTTGGTCAAAAATTATTTAATGAGCCTTTTGAGTATAAAGAAGATGAGCCTAAGCAGCAAGATGTTATCAAAGCAAGCAGAAAAAATGTTGAAATTAGTGAGATGAACAACTCCTGGGGCGGTATAGATCCATCTATTTATTTAAAATGGGAAAATATAATTGAAAGTGAAAGTGATAATGAAATAATTTTTGATAAAATTACTAAAATTGCAGAAAAAAGCAATATTCCACAACGTTTTATTGACACTGCAGTTGATTCTTCTGATGAGAAATGGCAAAGATATCTGTATTTTATTTTAAAAAGTGATAAAAATTTAATCCACTTACAGCAATTATTAGAAGAAAAAGCACAATATTTTGTAAAAACAGCGTCAATTATTTTTCCTGAGACAAAGAAATCTAATGATTATTTGACAGCATTAGTTTATTTAGCAAATAAGGCAAAATCTATGGAAGAATCGGTTTCTTTATTACCTGCTAGATATCATTTATTTATTAGAGCAGTTGAAGGAGCATATATAACTTTTCTTCCTGAAAAGCAGTTGTTTTTGGAAAGAAAAGAAAAACATAGATATCAAGATCAGGAGTTTCCTGTATTTGAAATTGGTAGTTGTAGACAGTGTAATGCTCTCTATTTAATTGGAAATATGGATACTATAAATAATGAAAATTATTTAAGCCAACCCAGCCAGAAATATTATAAAGATAACAACAGTTTATCATATTATTTAGTTGTTGATGATCAAGCTTTTAAAACTATAGATAATGAAGATGAAATTAAAGCAATAAATAAAAATAAAAATTATGAAGAAGAATATTTACTTTGTCCAAAGTGTGGTAATATAAGGGCTAATGGAAGTTTGTTTTCTGGTTGTGATTGTAATCTTAATCCAATTAAAGTTATAAAAGCTGCTGCTAAAAAAGGAAAAGTTCATAAATGTTCAGCATGTAGATCAGTTAGAAGTATCGGCTCTATAGTCTGGAGATTTCTTTTAGGAGGAGATGCAGTTACAAGTGTATTAACAACTTCTCTCTACCAACAGTTAGCTTCTGAATTAAAAATAGAACAAAAAGAGGTAAATGAAAACAAAGTTGGCTGGGGATCTAAAACCAATGAAACTGAAGCCAGAAAGAAAATACAATCTAATAACAACAAAAGCCAATTATTAGTTTTTTCAGATAGCAGACAGGAGGCAGCATTTTTCCCTACTTATCTTGAGAGTACTTATCAGCAGATTGTTAGAAGACAATTAATTCTAAGAACTATCCAAAAAAATAAAGAAAAAGTTTTAACTAATAAATGGAGAGTTAAAGACTTGGTAAATGGATTAAAAATTTATTTAAATCGAAAACAAATTTATCCAGCGAAAAGTCTTCAAGAGATTGAGGATTTAGCCTGGAAATGGATATTATATGAATTTTTAGTTTTAGATAGAAAAAATAGTCTAGAAGCACTCGGGTTATTGGGTTTTTCTCTACAAAAACCTTCATCTTTTTCTGCAGGACCACTGAAGAAATATGGTTTAAATGAATATGAAGCCTGGGAACTTTTTCAAATTTTATTACACAGTTTTAGAAAATATGGAGCAATACTATTTCCTGATAATATTTCTCCAGAAGATTCTTTTTTTGAACCCCGTAATAGAGAATATTATTTTAAAAAACAATCTTCAGAATATAATATTTATAGCTGGCTCCCTACCCGCAAGGGGATATTAAACTCAAGATTAGATTTCTTACAGCGTTTATCAGAAAAGGGATTAGACAATAAATTATCAAGAAAAGAATGTTTGGATATTTTGAGGCAAATTTGGGATTCAGGTTTAAATATTGATAGTGAATCAAGCATGTTTAATGATTATTTTTCCACTATTCATAGCCAAAATCTAGGTCAAATGTACCGTTTGAAACTGGATTATTGGCAGCTAAAACCTGCAATTGTTGATTCTTCAATTGATTGGTTTTATTGTCCTACCTGTAATCGAATTACTCTTCATAATGTTAAGGGCACCTGTCCAACTTATCAATGTTCTGGTCGATTAGAAAAATGCAGTCCAGAAAAATTATATAAAAATAATCATTACCGGAATTTATATTTAGATAAGCTGCCAGTTAAAATGAAAAGTAAAGAGCATACAGCTCAGTTAACAACTGAGGCTGCAGCAGATATACAAAGTCAATTTAATGATGGAGATGTAAATGTTTTAAGCTGTTCTACTACATTTGAATTAGGAGTAGATGTTGGGGAATTAGAATCAGTTTTTATGCGAAATGTTCCTCCAACACCAGCAAATTATATCCAACGTGCAGGCCGGGCTGGAAGAAGGACTGATTCTACAGCGTTTTCTCTGACTTTTGCTCGTAGAAGATCACATGATTTAACTTATTTTCAAAATCCTTTAGATATTATTAGCGGGAATATTGAGCCTCCACATTTTAAAATTAAAAATGATAAAATAATTAGAAGACATATTTATGCTGCAGCCTTAGCTAATTTTTGGAGAAAGTCTCCTGAATATTTTGGTACTGTAGAAGATTTCTTTTTTTCTAATGGCATTGATAAATTCTACAGATATTTAAAAGAAAAACCGATTGAATTGAAAATAATATTAGAAAAAATTATGCCTGATGCTTCAGAGATTAATTTAGATAATTGGAAATGGATCAATAAATTAATAGGCGAAAAAGGAGTTATGAATTTAGCTCGTTTAGAATTAGAAAATAATATTGAACAGTTAGAAAAGGTTCAAGCTAATTTAGTAGAGCAAAAGAAGTTTGGTAAAGCAAATGTTATCAATAGAGTTATTAGAACTTTAAAAACTAAATATTTGATAAATTATATGTCACAAAACAATATAATTCCTAAGTATGGTTTTCCAGTTGATGTAGTTGAACTAAAAATTGCTCATCATGGAGATCAGGCTAAAAACCTAGAGTTAACTAGAGATCTTAAAATAGCTCTATCAGAATATGCTCCAGGCAGTCAAGTAGTTGCTGGGGGGAAGTTATGGACAAGTCGTTATTTAAAAACTTTACCAAATAAAGATTTAATTAGACGTAAATATGCAATATGTGAACATTGTGGTCATTATCAGAGTGAAATAGCAGAAACTGAAAATGAATTAGATAGATGTCAAGCCTGTGGTGAAAAAATAGGGAAAATGAAGGGTACTTATATCACGCCTGAACTTGGATTTATATCTGATAAACCCGAAGAACCCAAATTGAGTAGACCAGAGAAAACTTATACAAGCAGACAATATTTTACTGGAGAATATAATCAAGATTCTGAGTTAATAAAAGAGTATAATTTTAATGGAATTGAGGCACAGCTCATTTCAGCTAAAAGAGGAAAATTAGCAGTAATTAATCATGCCGGATTTAATAAATTTTCAGTTTGTCAAAATTGTGGTTATACCGAAATTAATACTAATAAATCTATTAGCAAACATAAAACACCCTGGGGACAAGATTGTACAGGTAAAAGAAGAGTTTTTTCTTTAGGATATGAATATAATACTGATATTTTTCAATTGAAATTTAAAAACTCATATTTTGGTCAGGAAAAAGATGGATATTGGGAATCAGTTTTATATGGAATGTTGGAAGGTATTAGTCAAGCTCTAGGTATTGAAAGAAGAGATATTGATGGTTGCTTATATCCTTATACTGGAGATCCTTTAAATCCTGCTTTAGTTTTCTATGATACTGTTCCAGGAGGTGCCGGACATGTAGAAAGAATTATTAAAAAGAATAATTTTGAAAAAGTATTAAAGAAAACCAGAGAAATAGTAAGCAGATGTAAATGCGGTGGGGATGAAGGAGATACTAGTTGTTATGGTTGTTTAAGGAATTATAGTAATGAATACTGTCACGATATTTTAAAGAGAAAATATGTCATAGAATTTATTGATAATTTGAAGTTGATAGATTAAATTAAAAGTCAAAAAATTAATCAGCAGAAAAATAGCATATATGCTGCGCCGCAGAGCTCTGTTCCTGGCTGCTGGCTGCGATTTCCTCAGCGAATTCTCTTATTTCATCACCTAGCAGGCGAAAAAACTAGTGATTTATGATGAGTAAAGATCGGGCAGCAGTTGAGCAGCGCAGGACAAAAGAGACTGAAATTATTGCCAGTGTAAATCTGGTTAAAAAGAATACTTTTATAAAAAGTATTAGGTCTGGAAATTTTCAGGTTCTGGGATTTTATTTTTTTATAAATGTTCTTTTTTAAGACTTTGTGTTATAATACTGTAAAAACAGTTGGGTTAATTTTTAATCCCGATAAAATTGGAAAGGAAGGCGAAAACTATTATAAATAAAATTAAATTTGAGACTAAAATAATAAGTGACTTTGATAATTTTCTGGATAAAATTAATAAAGAAAAAATTAAAATCAGCAAAACTCAGGAATTTATTAATGGGGGCACATTACTGGAGTTAAATGAACTGATGGAGACAGATCAGCTTTCTGAATGTCATAATAGAATTCCTCAATATAAATATTTACTTTTAAATTTCTTTTATTATCTTGCACTTGCCGGTAAAGTTTTAAAAATTGATTACAGCCGCAGCACTAAGTACCTAATTAAGGGTAAAAACTTTGATGCTTATAAACAATTATCAGAAGCAGAAAAATATTTATTTCTACTGGAAACATTCTGGCTTGACTGTGATCTTGAAAAAATGCAGACTCCTAAAAATGATAATAATATTGAAATTAATCTAGAAAGATATTTAAATAAGTTAATGGCTAATGAAGATTTAAATGTCAATGATCAGCTTAAATTTTATCTGGGAGCTTTTCTCAAATATTTAAATTATTTGGCGCTTTGGCGGATAGATTTTATGAAACTCAGGTTAACTGAAGCTGGAAAATCAATAATTCCAATCCTGATAAATAATTGGTCCTTTAGAGATTATAATTTGCCTTTTTTAAGGAAGATGGGTTATGAATTTGGAATTTATGGTGCCAGAATGGCCTATCAAAATCCATTTTGGATCGATTTTGCTGATATTTTTCCAGAAATTAGCGGTACTATTTCAAGAGCTGCAGGTAAAAAGGTGCAAGGTAATTATATTTTTAAAATTAAGCTGGGGAAAGTCTGGCGCAAGGTGAAAATTGCTGCTTCCGCTGCGCTTGCCGATTTACATCAGGCAATTCAAACTGCTTTTGATTTTGATGATGATCATCTTTATTCATTTTTTATGTCAAATAAGCCCTGGGATGGTCCGGGATATGGTCGAATCGAAGAGGGTACAGGGTTTAATGCAGTAGAAAAAAAGCTTTCTGAGTTGGGACTGGAAGTAGGTCAGGAATTTTTGTACATTTTTGATTATGGAACAGAATGGAGATTTAAAATTAAAACTGAATCTTATCTGGATGAAGTAGAACTGGAGCAGGCGGAGATTATTGCTTCCAAAGGTGAAAATCCTGTGCAGTATCCTTTTTAAGGGGAAAATTTACAATTCTGTAATAATAGAGTGATATAATTTAATTTGGATTGTCAACCCTTTTTAAAACAATTTTTTATCGAACATTAAATATCTATATTCAATAGGTGTTAGATAATCTAACGACCCATGAATTCTGTGGTTATTATACCAGTTAACATAGTCAAATAGCTCATATTCCAGTTCTTCAAAGCTGTTGAAGATTCTATCATAAGCGAATTCAGTCTTAACTACTTTAAAGGCTGCTTCTGCCACTGCATTATCATAAGGACAACCTTTATTGCTTAAGGAACGCTCAATATCGAAGCTGTCTAAAATATCACCTTACATTATAACATAGGTTAGATTACTGACAACAACATCATAGTTGAAGCTCTGGATAAAGAACTGCTTGCTGAAAACACTGCCTTTGATAAAGAAATTTTGCAGAAAGTATTACCCAGAATTCAGGGGAGTTCAGCAATCATTAAAGAAATACTGCTGGAGTTATTTGATTTCTTTAGTGGAAGCAGCTTCAGTCAAGAAAACGGTCAGCTGTCTAATAGAGTCTGGAATTATTATCAGGCAAATCAGGAAAGCTTTAAGTATCCGGAATCAGCAGAAAAAATAGCATATATGCTGCGGCGCTTTGAAGAAGATGGTTTTACTTCTTACTGGTTGTAAAAAATATATTTGTTCTTCTCATAGCACAACTGCCGAGGAAAAAAATTAAATTTCAAAGTGTTTAATGCTTTGAAGTAATTTTCTGGACATTGCAGCTAAACTGCGGGTTGATTCTGTTATTTCATGGGTGGCAGAGCTCTGTTCCTGGCTGCTGGCTGCGATTTCTTCAGCAGAACTGGCGGTTTTTTCGCTAACCTCAGCAATATCTTTAATTGAAAGCTGCACTTCCTCACTGTTCTGACTCATATTGAGGGCGGCCTCAGAAATTTCATTAATTAATTTTTTCAATTCAACAGCTGCTCTATCAATTTCTGCAAATGAATTTTCACTGTTCTGGATAGCCTGCACGCTATTTTCTACAGCTTCTCTGGTAGCATTCATATTTTCGACTGTATGTTTAACACCACCCTGAATGTCAGTAATTAATTTAGAAATTTCCTCTGTAGCCTGGGAACTTTCCTCAGCTAAATTTCTTATTTCATCAGCAACTACTGAAAAACCTCTTCCAGCCTCTCCGGCTCTGGCAGCTTCGATAGCTGCATTTAAAGCAAGCAGATTAGTCTGGGAAGAAATACTGCTGATTAATTGGATTATATCTCCAATCTTATCTGAAGATTCTCCCAGTTCATTGACTGTGTTTTCAACCCGATGGGATTTTTCTCTAACATTTTTTATTTCTTTAATTGAATTCTTAATTGAGTTATTTCCGTTTTCAATGTTATTTATCACAATTCTGGACTGCTGTTCCATATTAACACTCTTATTATCTATATTTTTTATTTCCTGGCTGAGTTCTATTATATTAGCTTTAGTTTCATCTACCTGAGCTGACTGTTCTTCCATTGCTGCTGCCATCTCATGGGTGGAATTCCCAACCTCTCTGGCTGAAGTTGATATTTCTTCACTATTATCCTGGAGTTCATGACTGGCTGCTGACAATTGTTTTGAGACATGAGAAATACTGTGGACAATTTTATCAAGACTGCTAATTAAGTTTTCGATTGAACGAGAGAGGATGCCAATCTCATCAGTTCTATTTAGATATTTTTCTTTCACTGTTAGATTTAATTTACCATCTGATGTTTTTTTGATAATCTCAACTAAATTAATAATTGGTGCTGTGATTTCTCTGCTGATTATGTAAATTACTATTAAGGCAAAAATAAAGGCGGCCAGGCCAATGTAAGTGGTGTATTGTTTAAAGATTTGAAGCTCAGATAGTATAGCTGATTCTGCTGCAGTTAGTGCCAGGGACCAGTTAGTTGTGTTTATTCTGGCAGCGGTAATTATGTTATTTTGATTATTAATCTTGAAATTACCTGTGTATCTATCATTTTCTCTAATTAGATCTAAAACTTTTTTTAATTCTGAGCTGGAGTTTTGATAATAATCCTGGGCTCCAATTAGTTCTTTTTCTGGATGAGCTAAAAGTTCTGACTTCTGATTTAAAATCATGCCATAACCACTGCCATTTAAATTTAAATCGGTTATTAGATTCTGGATATCACTTAATTTAAGCACTCCCACTAAAAATCCCTGTAACTTATCATAGTCATCTGTAATTGGAGCTGCAACTGCAAAAACACTTTCTTCAGTAAAGAAATCAACATAAATTTTTGAAAAAACACTTTTTTGCTGCTCCAGAGCCTGTTTAAAATATTCCTTTTCAGAAATATCACCAAAACTACCTGAAGTGGCTTTAAATCTACCATTCTCTTCAACTAACATTATATCCATAAAATTTGTTTTTTCCTGAGTTCTTCGTAAAATAAGCTGGGCAGAATTCCAGTTTAACCCCTGAACACTGTTGATATTGGTCAGTGTTTCTAGTAAGAGCTGTTTTTCTTTTAACCACTGATCTATATTGTCTGCATTATTTTGAGCAGACTTTTCTGCTTCCTCAATTATTATGTTTTTTAAAATTGTTTTTGAGCTGTTGTAATAAAGAAACGAGCTGACAGAAATTATTATTAGTACTACTACTGAAACTGTAAGCAGCAGCTTGTGCTGAATACTTTTAAATTTAATCACATTAAATCCTCCCATTTGTCTATTTTATTGGATCAATGTCATTTTAACAGGTTAATGTTTCTAAAAGATTAATTTTGTGTTAACAATAGCAAAAAAATTGAAGATTTCAGTCTAATAGTTGATCCTAATAATAGTATGGCTATTCTGGATGAAGTAGAACTGGAGCAGGCGGAGATTATTGATTCCAAAGGTGAAAATTTTGTTCAGTATCCTTTTTAGGGGGAAAACTGATTGGAAAAATTATTAAAATATATAATCCTGTGGAACTTTAAACTGTTTGTTTAAAACCTCTTTTTGAAAAGAAGTTTTGGCCATTTCAAATAATTCAAGCTGTGATTCATAATTATTACCATCATCAATCTTTTTGTATTCCCCGTTACTCTGGAGCAGATGTGCTTTTTGACTGTCATTTAAAACTGTTTTAAGCACATTAATTACCTTTTCTTTTTTCTCTGGGTCTTCAATCGGAAAAGAAATTTCTACCCGGCGGTCAAGATTTCTAGGGCGCCAGTCAGCACTTGATAAAAATACAAGTGGCTGATTGTTATTATAAAAATAAAAAATTCGGCTGTGTTCGAGCAGTTTACCAATTATACTTCTCACAGTAATATTTTCACTAACACCTTTTATTCCAGGAACAAGACAGCAGATTCCTCTGACAATAAGCTCAATTTTTACACCGGCCTGAGATGCTTGATATAGTTTTTTTATTATTTTACTGTCCACAAGGGAATTCATTTTGGCAATAATCTTTGCTTCCAAACTATTTTTAGCATTATTAATTTCACCCTCAATTAATTTAAGAAAATCATCTCGTAAATCAAGAGGTGCAACAGAGAGAAGCTTCCACTCAGGTGGTTTAGAATAACCTGTCAGCAGATTAAAAAGTCCTGCAATATCACTGGCAAAATTGTCTTTAGAGGTCATTAGTGCCATATCTGTATATAATTCAGCTGTTTTATCATTGTAATTACCTGAACTCATATGAACATAACGTTTGATACCTTCTTTTTCCGCTCTGACAATTAAAAGAGCTTTGGCATGTACTTTTAAACCCTTGATTCCATAAATAACATGACAGCCGGCCTCTTCAAGTTTCTTGGCCCAGGCAATATTCTGTTCTTCATCAAATCTGGCTTTTAACTCTACCAGGACAGTTACCTGTTTACCATTTTCAGCAGCTGTTGTTAGATGTTTAATCAGGGGAGAATTACCACTTACCCGATATAAGCTCTGTTTGATAGCAAGCACTTTTGGATCTACCGCAGCTTTTTTTACAATTTCAATTACAGGATCAAAACTTTCAAAAGGGTGGTGTAGAATAACATCTTCTTCTTTTAATAATTCAAATATATCATCAGTGTTATAAATTTTAGGATTGGGCTGAGGTATGATTTTTTTAAACTTCAGGTGCTCATGATTGTCAAGTTTTGAAGCAAAGTCCATAAAAGAACCAGGGTTGACAGGTCCATTGACTTTATAGATGTCATCTTGCTCAAGATTTAGTTTATCTTTAAGGAAATTTAAAATATAATCATTATAATTTGAGTTGATTTCAAGCCTTACAACAAATCCCCAGCGTCTTCTTTTGACATATCTTTTCATTTCTGAGAGAAGATTTTTGCTTTCTTCATCAAGAATTACTTCTGCATTTCTTGTAATGCGAAAGGTATCAACTGCTACAATCTGATTACCACTAAATAGCTGGTCAAGGTTAGCCTTAATAATATCTTCTAGATAAATAAAGACATTTTTCTTGCCTGAAGAAGGTAACTTTATGAACCTCTGTAGATTTGATGGGACTTCAACAACTGAAAATATTTGTTTTTCTTTAATATTGGAAAAGACGTTTTCATCTTCATTTTTTTGCAGGAGTATACCCAGGTTTAAACTCTTATTTGAAATTAGTGGAAAAGGATGGCTGGGATCAATTGCTACAGGAGTTAAGACAGGCAAAATAATTTCATTAAAGTATTTTTTTGCATATTCTTTTTCTTTATTCTTTAGCTCATTATATTTTTTGAAATAAACTTTTTCAGTTTCCAGTTTTTTTATTGTTTTGTTAAAATACTTATATTGGTTATTATAGATTTTATGAATGGTTTTAGAGATCTCATTAAATAATTCTTTTGGTCTGTAACCGGATTTATCTGCCTCATTAAAACCAGATTCAATATCATCTTTGATCCTGGAAACTCTCACCATAAAAAACTCATCCAGATTTGTAGCAGTAATTGCTAGATATTTTAATTTTTCTAAAAGAGGTGTTTCCTCTTCATCAGAATTTGCCTCTTCTAAAACTCTAATATTAAATTTTAACCAGCTCAGCTGTTTGTTAAAATAAAATTGTGGATCATCAAAATTCATTATTTCACGGCTCCTTAAAGTAAAGTATTCTTTTTGTTTAATGAAACGTCAATGCCAAATATCTCTTTGAAGATTCTTGATTTATTACTGAAGGCCCATTTTTCCAAAAAGATATCTTTTTCTGTATTAATTATTAATTCAAGTTCATTTTCTTCAAGATTTATTTCAAGCTCAGAAAATGGCTCTTTGTGGCTTTTATCGAGAGAATCTGCAATTTTTAAAATTGCAGTTAATTTGGCAATTAGAACTCTATCCGAGTGATTTTTAAGGGTATTATCCTTGATTTTGAGGTTTGTAGTAGAACTCTGACTGTGATTTAAGGATATATGAGCAATAATATTTTTATCATAAGAATTTAAGTCTGCAATATCACTATTCCTTATTAAATAATAGGAGTGTTCATAGTGTTTTTTTAGATTCATATACTTACCAATATCATGGAGTATCACAGCTGCCTGAAGCAGAACTCTTTCTTTTTCTGAGAGCTGAAAACGCTCTTTTAAAGCATCAAAGATATCTAAAGCTATTTTTTCTATAGTTTCTGCATGTTCCTGATTATAATTATATTTTTTAGCTACTGAACGTGATGAAGCTATAATATTTTTAAAGCTCTGTTTTTTTAATTCTCTGTGCCGATTATCAAAAAGCATATTTCTAATCACTTCTGTTTCTATAGTTACAGTACTGCCAATTATTTGGCTGCTCTGAGTTAAATTCATTAGGTTTTTATAAATTGTCATTGAAGGCAGAAGTGTTTCAGCTTCAACTTCACCCAGATCGTATTTTTCCAGCAGTTGTTTGGGAGTTTTACTTTTTACATCATTGTAGAGCCGATAAAAAGAAGCTCTAGAAATATTAAAATTATTTGATTTTCTAGTAATTCCAGCAAGTTTTGCTATCAATTCTATTTCTTTTCCAGAAGCATAAAAGTTATTTATATTAAGTTTTTTGATAAAGAGATCAAGATTGTAAATATAACCACTTAAATACCCATCGATTACAATGTGAAATTCATCAGTCTTGTGCTGGAGCCCTTTTAAGATCTCATTTATTTTTAGAGAGCCCAAAGTAATGCTTTGACTTTTAACTATATAATTTTGATTAGTGACTGCAATACCAAGGCTGCCGGTTCCGATATAGGCAAAAAGGTTATCGCCTTTGAGGTTTTTGTTTGTATTTCTGATTCCTTGATAAATCAGCTGATGTTCTTCAACATTACTAAAAATTTCTATATTTAGGTTATTATTGTTTTTAATTTGATAGATGATATAATCTTTATTAAGGGCTTCTCTTAAGGCAGCTGTTGCAAAAACCTTTATTTTTTCTACCTGATATTCTTCGGCAATTTTTTTAAAATTATTAATAGCCTGATTTAAGTTTTTTATTTTTTCAAAAGTAACAGCAGAACTGGAAAATGTATCATGGCCCAGATTTATTGGATAAAATAACTCTTCTAAGATCATTACTTCTTTTTCTTTTTTCTCAGCAATTTTCATAATAATGTCACTGGAAGCAATATAAATAGTTGCAACTCGATTAAACATTCTTAACCACCCTATTTTAAATTTATGTAAATTTTCTTAAAACTGCTTTACTATACTTTAATTTTAGCATATGATAAAAAAAAAGGACATAGATTTTACCTAAAATTAATCTAAAATTTACATAGTGGTGTTTAAAATCACAAAGCAGGAGGTAACTAAATGAATAAATTAGCAATAATGGATATTGGCTCTAACTCAATTAAGATGATTTTAGTTGACTATAGAAGGGATAAGTCATTTCGAATAATAGATGAATTGAAAGAAACAGTGCGTCTTGGAGAGGGAATGCATAAGAATTCTTATTTGAAAGAGGATAGAATTCAGAAAGCCCTGCAGACTTTAACTTTGTTTAAAAATTTATGTGATGCTGTTGAAGTTGATGAGATAATTGCAGTAGCTACGGCAGCTGTGAGAGAGGCAGCTAATCAGCAGAAGTTTTTAGATCGGGTATATAAACAGACTGGACTTGAAATAAGAGTACTTGCTGGTAAAGAGGAAGCTTATTATGATTACAAAGGTGTTGTTAATAGTTTTGATTTAGACTCAGGATTGATAATGGATGTTGGTGGTGGTAGTGTAGAACTTGTTTTAATGGAAGATAGAATGGTTAAGAAAAGTGTCAGCCTTCCTTTTGGTGCTTTAACTATCACAGAGAAGTTTGATCTTTATGATGAAAACAATAGAGATAAAGATATTAAAAAACATCTACATCAGGAATTTTCTAAGCTTGAATGGCTGAAGAATCTAAAAAACATTCCTCTAATAGGTGTTGGGGGGACTATCAGAAATATAGCTAAGATCTGGCAGAGAAAGAATAATTATTCTTTAGAAATTCTGCACTATTATAATCTTAATGCAGAAAATGTTAACTCAGTCTATAAAAAAGTTTCGAAAAAGAGTATTGAAGAAAGAAAGGAGATACCAGGTCTTTCCAGTAAAAGAGCGGATATATTTATTGGAGCCAGTGGGCTGGTGAATTATTTGATGGATTTTACAGGGATTGAGAATTTAATTATTAGTGGTAAAGGAATTAGAGAAGGTCTGGTATATGATTTTTTACTTGAGGATAAGTTACCTGTTGCTGATGTTTTAGACTACTCAATTAAAAATTTGCTTCATAATTTTGACTTAAATGAAAAGCACGCTGCCAGGGTAAATGAACTTAATAAAAATATTTTTTACCAATTAGAATCTGAGTTTTCTTTCGCCTTTGATGAATTTCCAGATCGAATCAGCAGAATAATTAAAACAGCAGCCTTACTGCATGATGTAGGTACTAATATAAACTACTATGATCACCATGAACATTCTTTTTATGTGATTTTAAATGCAGATTTATATGGATTAACACATAGAGAGCTTCTTTTAGCAGCTTATATTTCCGCCTCTCACCGCCACAACAAATACAGTCTGCACAAATATAACTTAAACCGAAAAAGTTTTAAAGATATTATTAGCCGCAAGGGTAATGATAAAGAATTAATCCGTAAAAGTGGTATTATTTTAGAAATTTCTGAGAGTCTGGATCTTAATCGAAAAGGGCTGGTGCAGCGGGTCGAGGTAGAAAGCAAAGTGGATCATATTCTGTTTAAAGTTTATTCCAGCTATGATTTGCGCCTGGAAATTGAAGATGCGAGGGAGGCTGCAGATGGCTTTGAATCTTTATTTGGTAAAGAGCTGAAATTTAAATTGTTAGATGTGTAAAAAACTATTTATAAATGATGTGTCCACAAAAAGGGTGTTTGCGAAAAATGAGTTAGAGACGCAAATAACTAATGAGCTGTTTCTTTAACTTTCATTTTAGCAGCTGCTGATATATAATAAAATTAAGTACAAAGAAAAAGGAGGCTGCTCAAAATGTCCAGAATACCATATGGAGTCAGTAGTTTTTCTCGTCTACAAAAAGATAATTATATCTATATTGATAAAACAAAACACATTGAAACATTAGAGAGTTATGGTGAGCCATATATATTTTTTTTAAGGCCGAGGAGATTTGGAAAGACACTTTTTCTATCAACCTTAGAGCACTATTATGATATTCAGGAAAAAGAAAATTTTGCTGAGCTTTTTGGAGACTTATATATTGGCCAGAACAAAACTGAGCTTGCCAATAATTATTATATACTTAAATTTGATTTTTCTGGGGTTGAAACTTCAGAGCCAGAAAAGATATATGATAACTTTAACCATTTAATTCTGGAAGCAATCAGTACTTTTATTAATAAATATCAAATTGAAGTTGAATATCGAGAGGCACCGGGGAGTGCAATAGCTACCCTATCAAGTTTTTTAGAAGCAGTACAATATGAAATTGACAATAAAATATATCTTTTAATAGATGAGTACGATCATTTTGCCAATGAAATTTTAAGTTTTACCTCAATAGATAGATTTGAAGATACAGTTAGCAAACAGGGATTTTTACGTAAATTTTTTGAGGTCATTAAAAAGAAAACAGGTTCAATAATTGATCGTCTTTTTGTTACCGGTGTCAGTCCAATTACCTTAGACAGTATGACCAGCGGTTTTAACATAGCTAAAAATAAGACTATGGACAGCAATTTAAATACAATGATGGGCTTTACTGAAAAAGAAGCTCGCTGTTTGATTAAACAGACTCTGCCTGATTATGATCTTGATTCAATGCTGGAGAAGTTAAAGGAATACTATGACGGCTATTTATTTACTCCCCGGGCTAGTGAACGGGTTTTTAATACAGATATGCTTTTATATTATGTCAGCGAATATCTAATTGATAATACTGAGCCTTCAGATTTGATTGACAGCAATATTTCGAGTGATTATTCCAAACTGCAGAATCTTTTCAGTCTTAAAGATAAAAAACAAAATTATGAAATCTTAGAAGATATTCTGGCCGGAAATGATCAGAGGGGAAAGGTAACAGTGGAATTTAACCTGCAGCGGAGATTTACCAAAAAGGATTTTTTATCTTTATTGTTTTATCTGGGGTTTTTAACCATTGACCGAGAAGAGGATGGTTTTATCTATTTTAGAGTTCCCAATTATGCGGTTAAAGAGATCTATTTTGATTATTTTAATTCTATAATCAGCGAAGAAACTTCATTTGATTCCCTGGAGATTGAAGCTTCAGTGGTAGAAATTCTAAAAAATGGAGAGATTAATCCGTTTATTGAGAAAGTCGAAGCCACTCTGGCTGCACTTTCTAACAGGGACTATATTAAATTTGATGAGAAATATATTAAAGTTTTAATTTTTTCCTATCTTAATCTAACCCAGCTTTCGATAGTTAAAAGTGAGTATGAGGTAGCAGAAGGATATCTGGATTTAGCTTTACTGAGAAGAAATAAGGAAAAAGGTAATTATGATGCTTTAATAGAGCTTAAATATATTAAAGCTGCTGATTATAAAGAAAAAGGAGAAGCTTTAGTTGAGCAAAAACTCAAAGAAGCTTCTGCACAGCTGGAGCGTTACGGCAGAGCAGCTGAGTTTAAAAATAGAAAAGATTTAAAGAAATGGGCATTGGTCTTTGCCGGTACAGATGCAGCTGCGGTAGAAGAAATTAAATAAAAAATTAAGCCTTCTTTTAGTTATTTTAACACATTAATTTATGTTAAATAACTTCAAAGAAGGCTTTTTAGATATTAAAGTACATTATCTGCAAAATATTCAACAGCCTGAATCACGGCCATTTTTTTAACTTTATTATCGTTAATTTTTTCTGATTTATAAAGTTCCAGTGCACAGTAGAGACCGGTATAGTAATGTGGATTCCAACTGGGGTTATAATATTCGGCAAATAAGCGGTGGAGATAATTGACAGTTTCCTTATAATTCTGATCCAAGTTATAAAAAAGAAAATCTAGCTTATCCTTATAATTTGCTGGAGAAAAATTATCTTTAAACTGCTGATAACTTTCTGCGATTTGAGTTTTTTCTTTATTATTTGAATCAACAAGTTTCAGGCGTTTTTGATAAATGTTTTTACTGCTAAAGTAATTTTCCAGGATACGGTAGGGAGGAATTTGCTGATAAAATGAGCTGTCTTCCAGCATAAAAAAGGTATAATAAGTGATCATATGGTGCAGATTAACTATTCCACTACCAGAAGCTGCTTTTAATCCTAAATTCTCTAGCTCTTCCTGAGATAGTTTTTTGCGTTTTTCCTGATCAGAATTATATTTACCCTGGTAGCTGTAGCGGCAGAGATACATTATATAACTTAAAACACCAGTTGCTGAAACATCTTTGTGATGATTGACTAGATCGCGCATAACTGGGAAAAAACAGCTTACACTGTGGCCCAGACTATCTGGAATTCTTTCCATACCAAGGTTAAGTAGATATTCTTTTAGCTGCTCCGGCTGCTTTTCCAGAATTCCAAGAGCATAATAAAAGGCGTTATGAGAGTTCCCATTATTAATTTCTTCGCCCAGTTTAGTATAGGTTCTTTGATTAACCTCTTTTTCTTTATAGCCACTGCTGTCTGCTTCAATATTAATAAAATGTCTTTCAGATAATCCAAGCAGTACAACCCCTGCAATCTCCAGTTCCGATTCTCTGCTAAAATAATTCTTTTGTGAAATTTCTCTCAGAAAAAGACTCATTTTGACAAAGTGAAAAGATCCGTAGCGCAGGCTGCATTCCATCAGCATTAAAGGTAATAAATCTTCAATCAATGAGGCCAGCGAAAAACTCTTATCAGTTTCTAACTTTTTGAGATATTCTTTGATCTTTTCCTGCTGGTGATTAATCACTGCTTTTTTGAGTTGGGAATCCATTGTTTGTTCACTCCTTATAATAATTAGTTTTTGACTTTATACTTATATTTTATCATATCTAATACAGAGATAAAATTCCCAACTCTCTAAGCAATATCTCTTTAGCTGTCATTAAAATTTACATCTAATTGTAATTTGTAGTTATTCTTCTAGCTTGAATCTCAAAATCTGATCATCATTCTCGCGCGGTCTCCCTCTGCCATCACGATTATTGGTTAAAAAGTAAAGATAACCATCAGGGCCCACAACTGCTTTTCTAATCCGACCATAAGCTGCATTACCACTGCCGTCATTGAAGAGATGTTCAATACTTTCCACATTATATTCATCGCTGTTTCTATTAAGACCAATTCTGACCAGCGATTCGCTGCGCAGGGTTCCCACATATAAATTACCCTGATAAAAGCTCATTCCAGAAGGAGGAACAGCATTTTCCCACATAATGAGTGGATTTGCATATTCTCCATCTTCAAAATAACCAATTTTATCCGGCCAGCCGAAATTACTTCCTGCTTCAACAACTTTAATTCTATCTTTTGCTCTTAGACCATCTTCCCCAGAAGGACCGTGGTCAGAAATAAAGAGATCTCCTGTTTCTGGATGCCAGGCAATTCCCTGTGGGTTGCGGTGACCTAAACTGTAGACAGGCGAGTTTTCAAATGGATTATCAGCAGGAATTATACCCTCTGGAGTAAGACGCAGAATTTTTCCTCCCAGATTGTCTAAATCCTGTGCAATTTTTCGGGTAAAAGTTTCTCCAGTTGTAATATAGAGCATTCCATCCGGTCCAAAGGCAATGCGTCCTCCATTATGGTTGTTCCCGGCAGGAATTTGATCAATGATAATTTCTTCTTCAACTGCCTGGTTCCCCTGATCGGTAAATCTAGAAACTCTGTTATATAACTGGCCGTTACTGCTGGTGTAGGTATACATCAGATAAATATATGGTGTTTCTGGAAAATCTGGATGATGGACCATTCCCATTAAGCCACCTTCTCCTCGAGAATCAATATCTAATTCTAGATAACTTTCACTTTTTAGATTTCCGTTTTCAACCAGCAGTACTCTGCCATCTCTTTCGCTAATTAAAGCACGATTACTTTCTGGCAGAAAAACTAACTCCCAGGGGACATCAAGATTCTGCTGCCAGGCTTCAATTTCAACAGCATCCGGATTCAGGACATATTCATCTTCTACATTCTGTGGAAACTGACCGACTCTAATTTGCGCCTGAACTGAAAGTGATAAAGCAAAAATCAAGATTAGTCCGAGCAAAAACAATTTCTTTTTCATATCTATTACCTCCAGATTTAGGAATTAAAAATCAAATTTTTTCTGTCTTAATTGTACTATTTATAGGAGCTAATTTCTAAAAACCGTTTAACATTTTCAGAAAATTATTTACAGACTGTTAATTTCTAATTTACACTATCGTAATAATAAGGTGATATGATTTAATTAATAAGAAAAAAAGTAGGTGATATTAATGAAATCAATAAAAATAGGAGATATTTGTAGTGAGAATAGAGTAGTAACAGTGCCGGTTTCTACTAAGACAAAAACATTGGTCGATATTTTTAACCGCAATAATATTCAGAGTATAGTTGTACTTAAAGAAGAGCAGACAGCCGGTCTGGTTATGCGGGATAAGCTTTTTTATCGTCTGGGCAGCAGATTTGGCTATAACCTTTATATGCAGAAAAATGTGGAGGCAGTAATGGATTCAGAGCCGCTAATTATAGATTTTGAAGAGTCTATTTTAAAAGTTTCAAAAATAGCGATGAAACGTCCACAGGAAAAGATATATGATTCAATAATAATTACTAAAAATGATAAATATTACGGCATTTTATCGATCAAAGATCTGTTAATAGAAGTGTCAGAATTAAAGATAGAAACTGCTAAAAATGCCAACCCCTTAACTGGATTACCTGGCAATTTAAGCATTGAATCCGAAATTAAAGAAAGAATTAGAAGAGAAGAAAAATTTTCTGTTCTTTATCTGGATCTTGATAATTTTAAAGCCTATAATGACAGCTATGGTTATCGTAAAGGTGATCAGGTAATTAATTACACAGCAGAAGTGCTTAATAATTGTGCTCAAAAAATGGTGACAAACACATTTGTTGGCCATATTGGCGGAGATGATTTTGTAATTATCACTGCTGCCGAAGATGATCAATACCTGGCAGAAGTGATTATAGAAGAATTTGACAGGGGGATTCGTAATTTTTTTAAAAACAAAGATTTACTAAGGGGTTATATAGTTTGTCTTGATCGGCAGCATCAAATAGTTAATACTCCTTTGACTTCAATTTCAATTGCAATAGTTTCGAATAGTGATAGAAAGTTAAAAAATCATCTAGAAATTAGCGACCGAGCTGCAGAATTAAAGAAAAAAGTAAAAGAAATGCCGGGGAGTAATTTTATTAAAGACAGGAGGATGAAAACGACAAATGGAGAGTTTGAGTTATGCTAAAAATTTAAAATTTGATTACAGTTATTCCAGTCTTTTGAAAAAGATGATTAAGGAGGCTGATTATAATACATATTTGCACAGTCAGCGTTTAAAAGCACCAGCTTTGTTACTGGGGGAAGAACTAGAGCTTGAAAATGACAAGCTGGGGGATCTAATGCTGCTGGCTGAGCTTCATGACCTGGGAAAAATAATTATTTCGAATGATATTCTGGTTAATGATGGTCCTTTAAATGAAAGTGAGTGGCAGCAGATTAAAGAACATCCGGTGACAGGTTTTCAGATTGCCTATACTTCTTTAGATATGGTCGATGTAGCAGAAGGAATATTAACTCATCATGAATGGTGGGATGGGAGTGGTTATCCTCTGGCTTTAAAAGGAGAAGATATACCTCTGGCAGCCAGGATAATTGCCGTAGTTGATGCCTATGATGTAATGAAATATGGACGAAATTACAAACCAGCAATGAGTGATCAAGAAATTATCGAAGAGCTAACGGTAAGTTCTGGTATTCAGTTTGATCCACTTTTAGTGAAAATATTTATTGATTTAAATTTCAACTGATTCTATTAAAAAAAAATAGAAAAAGATATAAACTTAAGACAGTTTCTATTTTTAGATGCAGCTGTTTTTTTGTTATTGATAAACTAACAGCCGATATTTTTATTAATTCCTGATAAGCAAAAAATAATATTAATTTAATTAATCCACCTTAGTCCTTTTTATGAAAGGATTTATTTGATATAATTAAGTTAAGAAATCAGAGAAAGGATGAAACTAAATCTAAACCCCAAAAGCTTTTAGAAGATGCAAAGATTCTTTATAATATAGCTTTTCTGGTTCAAAACTTTAATTATTTTTTAATTAAAGTTATTTATTTAGGCTTTTTGGGACCAAACCAACTAAAATAAATGGAGGAGAAAATAATGGACAAAAAGCAAATTGATTTAATGAAAAATGGCAGAGGTTTTATTGCGGCAATGGATCAGAGCGGTGGTAGTACCCCAGGAGCTTTAGCAGATTATGGTATTAAAGAGACTGAATATGAAACTAAAGCAGAAATGTTTGAGCTTGTTCAGGCAATGAGGACCAGGGTCATCACAAGTCCTTCTTTTAGTTCAGATTATATTTTAGGGGCAATCTTATTCAAACATACCATGAATAACAAAATGGAGGGCAAATATACTGCTGAATATCTCTGGCAGGAAAAAGGAATACTGCCGATACTTAAAGTTGATCAGGGTACAGAAGAAAAAGAAAATGGAGTTCAGCTGATGAAGCCAATGACTGAACTGGATAATCTGCTCGAGGAAGCAAAGAAGCATAATATTTTTGGAACTAAAATGAGATCTGTGATTCATAGTGCAAATCCCAAAGGAATTAAAGAAATTGCAGCACAGCAGTTTGAATATGGTAAAAAGATCTATGAAGCCGGATTTATCCCAATTTTAGAACCAGAAGTAAATATAGAAAGTGATGATAAGCTTGAATCTGAGAAAATTTTAAAAGAGGAAATCTTAAAGCTGCTTGAAACCTTAGATTATGAGCAGTATATATTCAAACTTTCAATTCCAAGTCAGCCAGATTTTTATAAGGAAATTATTGAACATCCAAATGTAGTTAGGTTGGTAGCTTTATCTGGTGGTTATAGTCAGAAGGAAGCTGTAGATAAGCTTTCTAAAAATCATAATATGATTGCAAGTTTTTCCAGAGCTCTACTTCAGGACCTGAAAGTTGATCAGTCAGACGAAAAATTTAATCAGGTGCTTAAAGATGCAGTATCTAAAATCTATCAGGCTTCAATAACTTAAGCGGAGTTTAAAAACGCTTGTTTGCGACATAAAGCTGATAAAAAATAACGCCGGGAAACCGGCGATTTAAATTTGTCTAATCTTCATATTTCAATTCTATTTATTTTATTAGAAAGTTTCTTTCCTAATTTAGAAAATTTTTTTAAATTCTTCTTGAAGTGCTGGATGACGAGGATATTTTTCAAGAATATTTTGGATATAATCTTCCCATTTTGATGAAGATTTTAGAATTTTTGTATATATTTCTTTTATAATTAAAGCAATTTGGGCACCGCTTTGGTAACTAGAACGGTTTTTGTTATTTATATAACCTTGTACTTTCTGACTATAGTAATCTATCATTTCGTGTGGGAATTTATTGATTAGTAATTCACTGAAATTATCAGGATATATTTTGTTGGCCATTACTAATTTTAGTATTTCTTCGTAATTTTTTTGAGATTCATATATTAAAGCAAGCTCATTATTATATCTGGAATATTTACTTTCTTTTAAATAACTTATTAAATCATTTTTTATCTGTTTTTTATCATCTTTTTTGCAGTTATCCAAAACAGATAGATATTTTTCAAATGAGGGGGACTCTTTATATTCTTTGATTAGATATTCCAGAGTTTTCTGGTAATTATTTTGTTTCTGATAATATTTTTTCAGGAAAGTAATATTATCTATAATGCGTCCTTCTCCCTCTTTTTCACCTTTTAAGGCAATTTGAACTGCTTTTTCTTCCTGGTCAATATCTTGATAATAGCAAGCTAACTTATAATAATCCATTCCATATTTAAGTTGTTTTTTTCTGAGTTTTAAATATTTTTCTTCATTATGTAATTTATTCAAATATATTTTCATTATTAATTCCTGATCATATCTACTACCAGATTTTTTTAGATGCTGAATTATTAATTCCCAGTCATCTTTGTTCCGGGCTGTACTATATACAATATCAAGGGTCGGGTCATCTAAGCCAGAATTACCTATTAAATATTCTCCCATAAATTCATTGATAATTTCATGTCGTAAAGAAGAAGGGATATCTAATTTGTTAATTAATTTCTCCATTTCATTAATAAACTCAAAAAAATTATTTTCTTCGTTGATAGGACCTCCACCATATTGATTGAACTCCATTAGAATAGCAAATGCCTGGTTTTTTAAACTTTTAAGCTTTTCAAGGTATAATTCATTACTCATTTTACCCTTATCCTGAATAAAATTTAAAACTTTAGATTTAGAATTATCATTTTCATAAACAAATTCACCAAGCAGTTCTGTTAGCTCTTCTCTAGTTAAAGACTTAAAAAGCCGATCCAGTTCATTTTTTAATTTGGCTTTTTCTTTTTTAACTTTCCGGAAAGCTTCTTTATCATTGCACCAGTATAACCCAAGGGCAACCAGGTGCTTGCAAATTCCACCCCAATCATAAGGACAGCTGCAGTGATTACTGGAAGGATCATCAATATTCATTTCAACATCATATAAAGAAAAACTGCTTCCTGATACTTCAGCTTTAATAGTGTTTCCGTCAATAAGTGGATTATTAACTAGATTCATTTGGTAATAGTTTATTCCTTTTTGAAAAGACTGCTCTGCTGCCATTTTTTCTAAATCTTCTATCGAAAGACTCATATAAATCACCTCTGTTATATTATATAAAATTAGATTTATATCAGCAAGTTATATTTTGCTTATCAGTCTGTTTAACTTTCATTTAAGTTGTTGATAATATATAATTGAGTTAGGTATTAAAGAGATTGAATATCTCTGGCAGAAAAAGGAATACTGTCGATACTTAAAGTTGATCAGCAAGAGATAAAGTCTGAGCTTGAACGTTATTTTTAATATATCAAAAAAATAATTTGGAGGGTTAATTTTTATGAAAGGCAAATGCAAAATTTGTGCAAATGAATATACTCAATCAGGAATGTCCAGACACTTAAAATTATGTCTAAATAAGAATTATGAAAAGATAATTGAAGAAGGTCAGTCTCAGGAAATCAAATATTATCATATTTATGTCAAGGGTACAAATTGGTCAGACTACTGGCTGCAGCTGCAGGTTAAAGCAGACGCTAAGTTAAGTGATTTTGACAAGTTTTTGCGTGATATCTGGCTCGAATGCTGTAATCATCTGAGTGAATTTGAAATTAATGAGCAGCACTTTACATTCAGTGGACTTAATATGAATCATAAAATCAAAGATGTTTTAAGAGAAAAAACTAAATTTTCATATATCTATGATTTTGGTTCTTATACTAAATTGGATTTGAATGTAGTTAATGTATTTAAAGCAGAGGAAAGAGAAGAAAAGATCAGTGTTCTGGCAAGGAATCACCAGCCTGAGATTAAGTGCAGTCACTGTGATAATCTTGCTGAATTTGTCTGTTCAAGTTGTTATAATGGTGGTTGGTACTGCAGTGACTGTCTTGATAAACATGAAGAAAATGACTGTATGAGAGGAACTGATAATCTACTGCCGGTTGTTAATTCTCCCCGAGTTGGAGTCTGTGCTTATTCTGGAAGTTAAATATTATTTCTCAAGGATTTTGCAAAGGAGTTAAAAAAGATAGCTAGAGAAATCTTCAAAAAATATAACAGCTATAACATGGAAAATCATTTTGATTATTTTCAAGAATAGAGGTGTTAAAAAATGAAACTTAAAGTTGATTTAGAGGATGTATTAGAAGCTTTAGAACTTAGAACCAGAGAGAGCAATTATTTTTATTATAAAAAAACTGGTGAAGTTTTCATGATAATGGATGATGAATTAAGAGCTGGAGAGGAAGATCCTGACCTTGATAAATTTCCAGAATGGCAGCGGGAGAATATTAAGGCTGCAGTTGATATTATCTCAACTGATGACTATATAAGACTTCCGGATGACTATGAAATTGATGACTATAGTATTATGGAAGATTTTTGCTATTCAATCGAAGATGAAGAACTAAGAGAGGAACTTCTTTATGCTATTCGAGGAAATGGTGCCTTTAGAATGTTTAAAGATAAGATTTATCAGTATGATATAGAAGATCAGTGGTATGATTATAAAGGTCAGAAATATAAGGATATAGCAATTGAGTGGTGTGAAGAAAATAATATTGAGTATCAGGAAAATTAGACAGAGAAATAGCTAGGAGGAATTTTAATGGCTTTAAACGAATTATTAAAAAAACGAGTTGAGAAAAGTCTGGACAAATTTTGTGATGAGCGTATACCGGAGAGAGTAAAAGATCAGATTAAGCTGGATTATAATATAAGAGGTAAATATGTAACATTAATTGAAAAGCGTCCACATTATAAAGATCCAGACGAATGGACTGAAATGAAGATAGCTCAGTTTAGATATAATAAAGAAAATAATAAATGGTCATTATACTGGTGGAGACACACTGGAAAATGGTATGAATATGATAATATTGAGCCGACCAGTGATTTTCAGAAACTTGTGGATGAAGTAGATCAAGATCCAACCCATATTTTTTGGGGATAGACTGCTTCTGATTTTTAATTTTTTTAGCTAAAATTTCACCCTATTTAGGGTGAAAAATTAAAATTCACCTGCTGCTCGGTGAAACTAGCAATAAGTCAAAAGTTATTAAGGGTGATAAAATGGCTGCTAAAAAGATAGATTTGATCACAGTTAAAAATGATAAACTTTCTTTAAACATCAAGGGTAAACCTCTGCATCCTGATCACGAAAAGGAGTTCCCGGAGGCAAATAAAGCTCAGGCTGTCTGCAGCTTCAGCTCAACTTTAAAAGAGAACTTTGATTTTAAATATCACGATCCAGAAATAGATCAGCTCAAGTTGAGCCCTTATAATTCTATTAAAAGCTATCCCCTCTTTTTTGAATATCAAAACTATGATTTTTACCTGGAAGCCGAAATGCCGATTGAGATCTACCATCCCAATCGCGAGATCAGAGAATCTCTGTCACATCCTAATGATAATCCCAATGTGCTTTACGGCAGCATCAACTTCGGCAGTGATATCGGTTATTCTGAGTTTGAAATTCGCAGTAACTCTCAGGTGGTTTTAACTTTCAAACTGGAAGTTTTTCCGAGTAAAATTGACTACCAAAAGGACTACAATCAGCTTTTAGAGGAAGTCAATAAGGAAGTATATAATTTGGCTTATGATTTTTTGAGAAAGACCTACCAGCAGATGAAAATTTCCGAAAAGCAGAATATCACCGAAGCTGAATTTTTTGTAATTATTGAAAATATTTTTGAAGATTTATTTAAAGCACTTAAAAGAGTAGAAGAGTCACCACACCACAGGATTATTCGAAAGCGTAATGTTAGGCCTGCCGCGAGAGTCAAAAAAGTGGGCCGACAGAGCCTCAAGTGGTTGAATAAAAACAGCCGCCATTATGACCAGGAGCTCAAGCTGCCGGAAAAGATGCTGGCAGTGGAAAAGGAGTTAAGCTATGATAATTTTGAAAATAAGTTTATCAAGTGGAGTTTCTCAGAGCTGATCAAAAGGCTTAAACATTTTAAAGTAAATTACCGCAGTTCCAAGCTTAATCCGGATCAGGATTTGATTGCTGAAATCGATAAGATGATCAGAAAGCTTAAATTAAAACTCAAGCATTCATTCTTGGCTGAGGTGGGTGAGCTGCAGAAGATTGATTCGATTTCTTTGGTGCTGCAGATGGCCCCCGGCTACAAGGAATTATATAAATATTACCTGATGCTTTTAAAGGGGCTTTCTCTGAATGGCTATATCTTCAGGCTTTCAATTAAGGAACTCTGGCAGCTATATGAATACTGGACTTTTCTTAAATTAAATAGTCTGCTCCAGGATAAATATAGGATGGTTAAAAACAACATCATTGAGCTGGATTACAGCGGCATCAATGTTACCCTTTCTCAAGGAGCTTCGGCAGAGGTCGAATATCAGAATCCAATCACCGGGGAGAACTTTACTTTAAGCTATAACAGAGCAAGCGGAGATTCTATTACCACCAATCAGAAGCCGGATAATATTCTTTCACTCAGCAAAAATGATTCTGACAATCAGTATAAGTTCATTTTTGATGCTAAATACAGGCTCAATAATGCAGAAGAAGGTACAGGATATGGCAAAAGGTACAATGGTATTCCTGGCCCGGAAGAATCAGATATCAATACCATGCACCGCTACCGGGATGCAGTAGCCGCAGAAATGGGAGAAGACTACCGGCGGACAATGGTTGGGGCCTATGTGCTCTTTCCCTACCACGATCAGGAAAAGTTTAAAGAACACAAATTCTACCAGAGCATTGTTCAGGTCAATATTGGAGCCTTTCCCTTTTTACCCGGCAGCACAGAACTGCTAGCTGACTTTTTAGAAAATATAATTGACGAATCAGCTCAGAGCAATTTTGAGCGCAACCTGCTGCCGGCTGCTGCGGATGAATTCAGACCTGAGCCTGAATTTAAGGTTGATCTGCTGCTCGGATCACTGCGCAGCAAAAAGCAGCTGAAGTATCTGCTTGACAATAAACTCTATTATCTACCGCTGCAGCAGTCAGTATTAAACTATAATTTAGAGTACATAGCTATTTTTCAGAGTAAAGCAAAGTTTGGCAGAGAGAGTGGAGTCCGCTATTACGGCAAAATTAAGAATAAAAAAATAATCAAAAGAGAAGAAATTGATTTTCCTTCCAACAGCAAAAATTCTGATCAGGATTATCTGCTTTTTGAAGTTGAAAGCTGGCAGCAGCTCGGTAAAAAAATTAAAGCAGAGGGTTATGGAGTCAGCGGCAGCCATATTTATTCCAACCTGATGCTGCTCAAAAAAGCAGATACTCTGCCTGAACTTAGCATCCGCTCTCTAAAAGAGTGGCGGCTCTGGTTGGAGTTGAAGCGGCTCAAGGAAAATATTAAGCTTAAATTTAAGAATAATAATTTAGATCAAAATAAAGAGATTGAAGGTTTTAAGATTGGAGAAGTAACGATTAAGTTCAAAGAAGATAAACTACTGGCTAAATTAAAAACAAAACGGCTGGAGTTTTCTCAGTCAGATTTTTTGCAAAATCCAAGAGCCATTTTGAATAAGATTATGGGGCTTTTTGAGGCAGAAGCTGACGATTAGCATCTGCAAAAGGCTATGTCCACAGTGATAACTATTTTGAAAGGATTGATATCATGCTGATAATCAAGAATTATATATAATAGAAATTAGCTAATTTAGGAGAATTATAGATGAATATTAAAAAGGATAAAAACATAAAAAAATTTGGTTTTTATGGACTCTTAAAAAATCTTAAATTCTTTGAGCCATTTCTCTATATATTTTTCTTAAGTCTCGGATTTTCATATTTTCAAATTGGAAGTTTAATTTCGATTCGAGAAATCACAAAAAATATTTTAGAAGTACCTTCAGGTATTTTTGCTGATAACTACGGCCGCAAAAAAAGTCTGCAGATATGTTTTGTTTTCTATATTTTTTCATTCATTCTTTTTTACTACAGCAGTATCTATTTAAGCATTGGTCTGGCAATGGTTTTATTTGGGATCGGAGAAGCTTTTAGAAGTGGAACTCATAAGGCAATTATCTTTTTATATCTTGACCAAAATAATATTGCAGAAAAAAAGACAGAGGTTTATGGGAGAACAAAATCGTACTCTTTAATCGGCTCAGCGATTTCTGCAGTAATTGGGGGCTTGATAGTTTTTATTGAATCAAATTACAGATTAATCTTTTTATTTTCCATATTACCTTATATACTGGATTTTATTCTAATTTCTACCTATCCTGATTATTTAGATGGAAAAACTACTAATGTTTTGGATTTAAAAGTTTTTCTCCTTTCTGGATTAGAAAGTTTTAAAAAACTGATGCTTCAGTTGAAGGATTTAAGAAAGGGAATTATAAATTCTGGAGTCTATGATGGATTTTTTAAAATTTTAAAAGATTATCTGCAGCCTGTATTAAAGCTTGAAATTATTTCACTGCCGCTGCTGCTCAGCTTTGCAAAAGAAAAAAGACTTTCAGTCCTGCTTGGATTATCATATGCAGTTATTTATCTGATTAGTTCTTATGCGAGCCGCAATGCTTTTAAGATAAAAAATAAATTTAATGAAAGCAGTAAAAGTTTAAATCTAACCTATATCCTAACAGTTTTCATAATTGCCATCATTGGTTTAATGATTAACAGCGGTTTTACCTATCTAATTATTATTCTCTTTATAATTTTTTATGTTATTCGAAATTTAAGAAGACCAATAATGCTTGATTATATTGCTAATATAATTGAAGAAAAAGAACGAGCAACCATGCTATCAATTGAGTCTCAATTTAGGACTATATTTATTGTTGCTGCCGCTCCGATAATTGGATATACAGCTGATCTGTTGGGGTTACGAGCAATGTTTTTCTCAGTTTCATTAACTATGATTATTTTAAGAAGCTTATTAAAATTAGTGAGTATAAAAGAAAATTGAGGTTTTTAATTTTGCAAAAAAACCCTACTGAATGAAAATATTATTACAGTAGGGATAAAAGTTTTTTGTTTAATTTTTATTGGATTAATTTATTTTTTAACCAGTTCTACGCGGCGATTTTTGGCTCTTCCATTTTCAGTCTCATTGGTTGCTTTAGGAGCCAGGGGACCAACTCCAAAGGAATTAAGTCGGTTTTGATCAATATTGTAATTATTAACAAGGAATTCTACCAGAGATTCGGCTCTTCTTTCGGATAGATCTATATTATAGTCTAAATTACCGGTGCTATCTGTATGACCCACAACATTGAGATTAAGATCAGGATTTTCTTTTAAAAGCTCTGCAATTTTGTTAATTGTTGGTTCTGATTCTTCCTTTATCTCAGCACTATCGACATCAAACTGGATACCATAAATAGCCGCCTTACCTTTACTATTAATATCCTGCATAACACTTTCAACATTGATCAAATCTGTCTCAAGATTTGTTTCTTCAATAATAACCTGGAAGACTGCAGGCTGTCCGTCTGGCCACTTTCCTCCATAAAATCCATGTTTGGCAGTGAAAAGAGAAATATAAACATCACCTTCAGCTCGGCTCAATTTTGCTGCCAGATAGCGGCCACTTTCTTTATCTGCCCACACTCCCTCAAAGTGGGTTTCAGAAGCGTCTTTAAAATCTATCCCGTTATAAAGTTGGTATCTGAATCCCTCATCAACAGCTCCACTTTTTTGAGCTATTATTTCAAAATCTTTCTCTTTCAATGCCTGTTTATAATTTCTGAAAATTTCCAGTGAAGAATGATTTTTCGGAACAACATAGAAATGCTGTGTCATTTTACCTTCAACTCTCAGCCCTTTTTCAGTAAATTCTTTGTATTGATCACCAAATTCTGCCTTATTCAGTTTATTTAAAGGCAGAGTGAATTCATCATAATCTTTGCTTTCATAAAATCTAATATAGGAGCCTGGAAAACGGGAAATTAGAGGATGATCTCTACTCCCTGTAACATCTTTATTTGGTGTGTCTTCAGGAAATGCCAGCACCGGGGTCAGAAACATGAAAATAAGAACTGTAGTTATCAAAACTGTAGAAAATAATTTTCTCTTACTTTTACACATATTATTAAACCTCCCTTTTAATTAAGAATTCTTGACCGGTAGTAAAAGTGATTCTGAAACTTTTTCTTTACATTTCCTGATCTTTTGCTGTTATAAAATTTATCGTAATTCAATCCCAGTAACTTCAAATAAAGCTTCGTCATATTCTGCTTCAGCTTCTTCTAGAGTTAAATAAGTAAAACCTACTGTCATCATAAATTCCTCAAAATCTGCCAGTTTTACAGACCCTGATTCCAATTCAGACTCTGCTAGATTGTCTGATTCTATTTTAATTATATCAATTTCTTTTTCATCTATCATTTCCTGTGTTCTGGTAACTTTAGCTTCAGAAGCAATTTTTTTAAGGTTTAATTCCTCAAAGTGATAAAAAGGAAAGAAGATAGATTGCAGAAATTTATTCTTCATTGAGTTAGCTATTGTAGCAGGAATCTGCTGTTTATCCTGTATCAGCTTTACAATTTGACCATCATTTAACCAGAAAGTCATCTGAGAAATCTGTGATGATTTATTTGTTGAACTTTCAATAAAAATTTTATCTGTCTGAAGATTATCTACCTTTTCTTTACCCTGATACTGAAATTTAACGTTTATTTGTTGAATTTTTTCTCCTGCTTTGAAAGATGAAAACTTATATTCAAGTTTGTCAAAATTATTAACTATATCCTGTAATTTGGTAGGGGTTTTAAGCTTGTCAAAAGGAATGCCAGAACTTTCCTGAGCTAGAATTGAAATCGAAGATAATCCCAAAATTAAAATTAGTAAAGCAGCAAAAACCAGCGATTTCTTTAAATAAGTCATTTTTATCCTCCCTTCTTATTATATAATTAAAGAAAAATAATTTTTTTCCTTTATATTTGATTGAATTATATAAAAATTATGACATTTATAAAAACTTTGAAAATATATTCGATTATGTCTATTTCCTGGTTTTAAAGAAGAATAAGTATCTTCGCAGTTAGCCTTAGTCTATGTTATAATAAAAATAAATTACTAATTAAAACTTAGGTGATCTTAAATGAATAGAACCAAACTTTCAAAAACTGTTTCCTATATTTTACGCCACCATCCTGAGGACTTTGATTTAAAACTGGCCGCTGATGCTTCTGTTAAAACTGATGAACTTTTAGCTGCTTTGCAGAGGAAATTTAAAGGTATCACTAAAGCTGATCTGATTGAATTAGTAAAAAATGATGACAAAGGCCGCTTTAGCTTTTTAGAGGGGCGAAAAAGAATCAGGGCCAACTACGGCCACAGCATAGAGGGAGTTAATCCTGACTATCAGGCTGTAAAGCCGCCCGCGATTCTCTACCACGGAACAAGGCCAGAAGTTCAGGCTAAAATAATGAATGTCGGACTGAAGCCGATGGGGAGAAATTATGTTCACTTAAGTGTTGGAGTCAAAGAAGCTGAGAAAGTGGCCGTAAGGAGAACCAATCAGCCGGTGATTTTTAAGATAGAAGCTCTCAAAGCTCATCACGATGGTCAGAACTTTTATAAAACTGCAGAAGATATTTATCTAACAGATCAGCTTTCTGCAGACTATTTATCATTAAACATTTGCTCCTAGAAGAGTAGATGGAATTGATCAGATTGGGTCTTTAATCTTCAGGGAAAGGACAAGCTATCCTTACAGTGATAATTTAGATAAATTTGCAGATCATTTTGTTTTAAATTTAAATATAAAAAGAGAAGGGAGCTGGATAATGCTCAAATCAATATTTAAGGGTTTTACTTCAGATAAATCAGGTAAACTGTATTTGATATCAATACTAATTTTAATAATTTCTAATATAATAATCAGTGTAAATAGTAATTTATACCTGGTCGGAACTATTTCTGTTATCTTTTATGTTATTGCACTGGTCTATTATTCCAGATATATGGAACTAAAGCTCTGGGTTACTCTTCTTTTAGTTGGTGTAACCTTAGTGCCGATGGGTATCTGGATCACCTTATTTTACTTTGCACGCAAAAATTATTATATTTATCACTCGGAGGACTGATAGTATGCTGACAATAAAATGTGCTAAATGTAAGACCAAACTCTTTAAATATGAAAAGATTGGCCAGGGGAAAGTTCTCCGCTGCGGGAAAAACAAAATAACAAGACTTTATGATGGAGCAGGAGTTAAACTCAGACGCTGTAGGGTGAATTCACCTTTGAACTGCCGGCAGATTTTAATGCCAATGCTTTTTTAATTAGAAGAGCCGATTGCCTGGGGGGCCCAATTGTAATGAACAGCAGGGAAGAACTGGCAGCAGCTTCCAGAGAGCTGGATAATGGAAGCTTTATTAAAAATAAAAAAGATAAAAATCCAGAGCAGATTAATAAATTTATATTTTAGATTAGTTAATTTCAGGTTTTTTATCATATTTTAATTTGAATTTTCTGTATTTTCGTAATATAATATATCTGATAAACACAATATAATGGAGGTGGGAGAATGAAAAAATTAGTTTACTGTGATGAAACAACTGATATTGTTGGTCCTGGAGTAGAAATGATTGATACACTGGTTTCTGGAGGAAAATTTATCACCAGAACCAATCCTGGCTGCTGGGGAAACATGATTACTCCTAAAATTAGAAGCTGGCACGAAGTTGGTAAGCCAGTTGGAGTAGAAGGAGCAGAAGTGGGCGATGCAGTGGCAATAAAAATTGAAAATATAAATGTTTTATCCCGAGCAACCTCTTCTGGAACTGACGAGGCTCAGTCAGATTATTTTGAAAGTGATCCAGGAATTGATAGTTACTGTCCTAACTGTGGCACTAAAAATCCAGATACATATTTAGATGGAACTGGAGAAAATGCAGTTAAATGTAAAAACTGTGATTCCCCGGTTGTTCCTTTTAAGATGCCTCATGGCTATACAATGTATTTTGATCGAAAAAGAGAATTTGGAATCACAATTGATGAAAATTTAAGCAGTGAAATTTCTAAAAATGCTGATAAATACAGCAATTTAACTCCAGAGGGAATGCAGCATTCAATTAATGCATTTGCCAAACATGATATGCCGGGAGTTCCTGCCCGAGTAATTCCAATGGTAGGAAATATTGGTACAGTGCCGGCAATGGATATGCCTTCTTCTCATAATGCAGGTGATTTTGCTCAGTTTTTATTGGGGGCGAAACACGAATTTGCCTGTACTGAAGATGAGCTTGATAATAGAACTGATGCTCATATGGATGTTAATGAAGTTCGGGAAGGTGCAGTTGTTATTGCTCCTGTTAAAACAAAAGGAGCTGGAGTATATATTGGTGATGTTCATGCAATGCAGGGAGATGGAGAAATTGCCGGACACACAACTGATATTGCAGCAGAAGTAGAAGTTACTGTTGATTTAATCAAAAATTTAAATAATCTCGGGCCAATTATACTTCCTAATATTGAGGATTTAACCCCTTTAACTAAGCCCTATACTGCTTCCGAAAGAGAAAAAATTAATAAAGATGCTCAGAGTATTGGTCTGGATAATATTGAAGATGAAATGTATCCAATCCAGATGATCGGAAGCGGTGCTGATTTAAATTCAGCGGCTGCAGATGGTTTAAATAAGCTGGCTGAACTTTTAGATTATTCTCTTGATGAAGTAAAAAACCGAGTCACAATTAATGGAGATATCAGCATTGGAAGAGCTCCGGGGGTAGTTAATATAACAATGCTGACCCCAATTTCTAAACTTGAAAATATAAATTTAGCTGATTTAGTTAAAGAACATTATAACAACTAAAAATAAAAATATTTATAAATGAGCAGCCTCGATAACAATTTACGAGGCTGTTTTTTGTAATAAATCTTTTTTAATGGTAAAATTAAAGCAAGGAAAGTTAAAGCTAATAATGAGTTTTAGAACATCAGAGGGAGATGACTATGGAAATTAATAAAATAGGAGAAGTTAGAAGTAAATATAAAGAACCTGTTGGACCGGATGAGATGAGAAAAACTAAAAGCATTATTGAGGTTGAAGCAGAATATGTAGATGGCCTTGATCAGATAGAAGATTATGAATATCTGCAGATTCTTTTCTATTTTCATAAATCAGAAGGCTATGACCTAATCAGCAAAAGAAGGAGGGGACCAGAAAGAGGTCTTTTTACCTCGAGAAGTCCCCGCAGACCGACACCAATTGGAATTACTACAGTAGAATTATTGAAAAGAGAGGGTAATAAACTGCATGTCTATGGTCTTGATGCGATAGATGGAACTCCAGTTATTGATATCAAACCTTACGCTTCTTTTATGGATCAGCCGACATTATCTCTGCAGAAAAAGACACCGCGCTATCGGATTAATAAATTGATAAAATATCAGAATCAGCATGATCTACTGCTTAAAGCGGGGGAACTGCATGGACATTACTGCCCCTATCTTGCTCTGGGAGTGCTGGCTGCTGCAGATGTACTAAAAAGATTTGGAGCAGAAAATGATGGGATGGAGGATCTGCTTGCTGTAGTGGAAACCAACAGCTGCTTTAGTGATGGGATCCAATATACGGCAGGCACCACTTTTGGCAATAACTCACTTATCTATCGTGATTTTGGAAAAACAGCAGTTACCTTTGTCAAAAGAGGAGATTCGACTAAGAATCTGAGATATTATTTTAAGGACTCTGATTTGATTGAGCGTGAATATCCAGAAGCAGCTGAATTATTTGAAAAAGTTGTAGCAGATAGAAATGGGAGCAGAGAAGAAGAGGAAAAAATGAAGGAACTCTGGCAGGAGACAGCATTTAAAATAATTGAAGCTGATCCTGATAAATTATTTAAAATTGAAGCAGATGTTGAAATTGAGCTGCCTGATTATGCACCTATTTTTGATAACAAGCAGTGCAGTAGGTGTGGCGAAAAGCTAATGGCTCCAAAAGCTGTTCAAAAAGATGATAAAGTCTTGTGTAAGGAATGTGCAGAGAGCAGTTATTATCAGTTAGACGGCAGCGGCATAGTAGAGAAATAAGGAGGCTAATAATGACCTGCAAATGGTATGCTGCCTGATGGTAAAAATAAATTAACTATTCCAGATATTTTGGCCAACAATGCCTGTTACTCAACAAATAATAATTATCAAAATATAGAGGCTGAAGAACTGGATAAACGTTAAAATTGCTGAAATTATTTTAAATTATGGAAGCAAAAAAAGTGATATTACAGCAGAGTTATTAATAAAAAATAGGATTGAAGCCTTAACCATAGAATTTAGTTTTTAAATAAACGGTTATCAATAAGGAGCAGAAAAATGACTGATTTTAAACTGCAGCATTTAATAACAACCGGTGTCAGAGAAGCAGAGATGATAGAAGCGCTGCTTAATGACAATAATATAGAAGTCATTGTTCGTCATGATGAATTTGGCGGCTACAGCATGATCTATATGGGTTATTCTGCCTATAATATTGAACTATATGTTGCAGAAAAAGATTATGAGCAGGCTAGAGAACTTTTAAAAGATTTAAATTTAGATGCTGAAGCTGAAATTGCGGAAATAGAACAAGAGACAGAAGAAATAAAGAGCAGTGATCAGGTTAAAAGTTTTTCTTTTTATCTGGCTCAGATAGCAAAAATAATAATAATTTTTTATCTGCTTTTAAATCTGATTACTCTAATTTTTTAATATAATTTTGGGTAGACAATTGGAGGTGTTTTCTGATGAAAACTATTTTAATCACTGGTTCAACTGATGGCATTGGCAGGGACTCCAGTTTATCTTGCCTTTTCGAATCAAGTTAAAGGTGAAAGCGGGAGTTATTTTGTCAATAAAGATAAAAATACAGCCAGAAATTGATTACAGCCTAAAGCAGCAGAAAGAATGCTGGAAAAGATTGTAACAGAAATCAGGTGCAATTTTTTCTTGATCAGATGCAGGAATGGTTTTAAGAGGCTGTTAAGAACCCCCATTTTTTCTAAAAGTCCACCTAAAAGCACAGCAAAAATTATTAAAGAAATAAGTTCTAGCATACTTGTCAAACCACCTCGGTCCAGAATATTATCTATAAATACGATTTCTGTTCTATTATTGAAACCTCTAAATATAATATTTAAAAGTTCTGACCAGCCTCTTTCTGTAAAATAAATCCCCATTAATAAAGAAAATAGAATATTTAGGGCAATGTTGATAATAGTGGGTACTTTTAAGACTGCCAGCACAATTATTAAGATTGGAGGCAGCAGCAGCCAGAAAGAGATCTGAAAATGTTCATTCGCATTTTACTCAATGATTCTAAATTAGCTATATTTGTAGTACTGGAAAAATTTTTTAAACCAAGAAAGAGAAATCCCAGAGCAGTGAGCAGGTATGGTAAAATAGCTGTTTTAAGCATATGATAAATCATATCCATCAGGTTTGCACCAGAACTGTGAGCTGTGATAATGGCAATAGAAGAGACCTGTGACATTCTGTCTCCTACATAAGAGCCGGAGATAATCGCTCCTGCAGCTAAAAGTAGACTGAGACCTATCGTCTGAGCAATGCTGATTAAGGCCAGTCCAATTGTACTGGCAGTTCCGACAGCAGTTCCAACTGCCATGGAAACTAGAGATGTTGAAATAAATGCCAGGATAAAAAAATATTGAGGACTAATTGTCTGCAGTCCGTAAAAGATCATTGTAGGTACTGTACCTACAGCTATATTACTATATAATCAATTATGAACATATGTCAAACTTTTATTTTTCTTAAAATTAATTTATAAAGCTGTACAAAGCAAAAAACTGCAACTTACAAATGATTTTATTATGCTAATTTCTGTGATATAATCAAAATGAAATTAATGTTAAAAAGGACTAACAGCCATATAATTAGGTAGTAGGGAGGTTTTAAGAATGCCCAAAAAAACTTTCGCTGAGTACAGAAATAATAAAAAAAATAAACAGTCCAAAATGAGAAAGGTAAGAAACTATTTAAAATCTGCTAATAAAAAGACCTCAGAAAATCAGTTATCTGACATAAATGAAAGGAATAATTATCGTAGTGGATCCAGAGAAAGAAATCCAGAGAAAGAAATGTTTTTATTTAAAATGATGATTAGATCCCGGGAAAATAAACTTAAAAAAATAGGGAATAGAAAATATAAACTTAAAAATTGAGGTGCTTTAAATGGATTATAAAAAAGAAATAGATATCATTTTGAATGAAGATATTGATAATTTTTCTAAAAAGATAAAGATAATAGCCGTTTTAACTTCCGCTATTAAAGAAAATTTAAATCTTACTCCAGTAGTAGTTGGTGGCCAGGCTGTCGAATTTTACACTGGTGGGGGATATGCTACTATGGATGTTGATATGGTCTGTGAGACTTCTACCAAAAAAATAGGAGAAATACTAGAAAAATTAGGTTTCTATAGAGATAATAAATACTGGATTCTTGATTCAAATAAGTTAGATTTAGCTGTTGAGACTCCATCAGGACCACTTGCGGGAGCAGATGATAAATTAATGGAGCTTGAAATCGGCCAGCACACTGCTTATTTTATTGGGATTGAAGATATAATAATTGATAGATTAAATGCATATGTACACTGGAATGAAAAGTGGCAGGAAGAATGGATCCTTGGTATGATGGTGACTAATTATGAAGATATAGACTGGGAATATTTAAATAAAAAAGCATATCAGGAAAGAGTTAATGATTCATTAAAAAGAATGGTTGATAAAACAGAAAAAATTATTAAATTTATGTAAAAATCACCTCCATACAGTGATCTATATGGGTTATTCTGCCTATAATATAGAACTCTATGTGTCAGAAAATGATTATAAAAAGGCTAAAGAACTACTCAAAAGTTTAAATATAGATGCTGCTGAAGAATTTAATGAAACAGCTCAGAATCAAAAAACAAAAAAAGATGTAGATAGAGAAAAAAGAAATTCTTTTTATTTGGCTCAAATTGCTAAATAGTTATTATTATCTATCTAATTCTAAATTTAATAGCTTTAATTTTCTGATTCATTTTTAAAAAATGATATTTTAGTTCAAATTATTAATAATTTCATCTTCGTCTGATATTTATATAAAATATAATGGAGGTCATAAAAATGATTAAACATGTTGTAATGTGGAAATTTAAAGATTTTGCTGCAGGAAATTTGAAAGAAGAAAATATTGAAATAGCAGTAGAGAAACTGCTTTTACTTAAGGATTTAGTTGATGAAATTAAATTTTTAGAAGTAGGCAAAAATATTAATGAAAGTGATGCAGCCTATGAGCTGGTTTTAATTACTGAATTTGAAAATCTTTCTGATCTTGAGCAGTACCAAATCCATCCAGAACACGAAAAGGTTAAAGATTTTATAGGAAAAACAGCTGCTAAAAGAGTTTTAGTTGATTACGAAAAATAATTAAACTAGAATTTTAGAACTAAAAATAGTGAGGTGTTAGCTGATGAAAACTATTTTAATTACCGGCTCGACTGATGGAATAGGGAGAGAAACAGCAAAAGAGTTGGCTGATCCGAGAATAGCAAATTTTTCTTCAATGGTTCATGCTCACAATTTAGATGTTGATGACATCTGGGATCCAATTAAATTTAATGGCAGCCAGTCTTATTCTGATTCTAAATTAGCAATGATCTTATTTACTATTAAATTGGATAAAATTTTAGAGGATATATCAGTCAACTGTCTCCACCCCGGAGTAATTAATACTAAACTGCTTCGTAAAGGTTGGGGAGCTGGAGGTTCTTCTGTTAAAAAAAGTGCAGAAACACCGGTTTATCTGGCACTATCTGATGAAGTTAAAGGAGAAAGCGGTGGCTATTTTATCAATAAGCAGAGAAAGAAACCGTCAGCAGCTGCATCTAAATTGGAACTGCAGAATCAATTGTGGAATAAAAGTATTGAGATGATCAGATATCAGGGAATATTAAATAAGATTCCTGAATGTTTTTTGGAAGCTTAAACTCAGTTTAAACTTAACTTAAACCCAAATAGAAAAGAGGTAGATCTATGTTTTATCTATTATTAATAGTTACCTTTCTGGTTGCCTTATTGGTCTGTTACATTGTCAGCAAACTATTTAATGATTCGATTTATAAAATTTTACAATTAATTGTTCCAGAAGCGATCAATGAAGCCTGGCTTAAGTATATTAAATTTGCAATCTATATTTTAACAGCAGTTTTTCCTGTGGGAGCAGCTTAAATCTCGGAAATTGAGATCAAAGGACTGCAGAAAAGTGATACCAGCCTTGTAGAAAAACAGCTCGATTTTGCTGTAGGAGAAAAATTTGAACAAAAAATTAGAAATCCTGCTGGAATAGGAATAATATATTATTCTTTTTTAGGACCTGTTAGAGCTGATATTGGCTTTGATAATCTAAATTCTGATCCAATTTTTAATATCGGTTTTGGTAACTCTTTTTAGATTTTGAAACTAATTTAAATTAAAAAGGAGCAATTACTGTGACTTTTAAAATTTATGAGAAAAGGCGTTCTTTAAAAAGTTTTCTCTTTGAAAAATATCTTAGATATACATCTAAAACAAAAGAAAATCTATCCAGCCGAGAAAAAACAAAAAAGATGGTGGCTTTACAGGCGGAGAAAAACAAAAAAGATTATAAACTACCTGAAATGAAATTTAAAACTAAGATTGAAAAAGATAACTACCAAAATATGCAGGTTTTTAGTCTAAATAATAAAAAATCCAAGTAAAGACATTATTCTACTATCACCTTTAGTTGATATGGTCCTGGATAATCCGGTTATTTTTGATTATGAAAGAAGAGACCCTATGCTGGCTTCCAAAGGTTTCGATGTGGTTAGAGAAATTTGGTCAGATGATAAGGATTTAAATGATCCAATCATAAGTCCTCTCTATGATGATTTAAAGAATCTGGGCAAAATATCTATTTTTACAGGTACCCATGAGGCTCTGTTTCCTGATAATATGAAGCTGGATCAGAAGTTAAATGAACAGGGGGCTGCTCACAATACTTATGTTTATCCTAAAATGAACCATGTTTTTGTATTAATGCCGCTTCCAGAAGCAAAAGATGCTCATCAAAAAATAATAGAAATAATAAAAAACTAAAATTAACCATCAGATTTAGTCTTAAAATAATTAAAACTTTGAAAACAGAATCGAGCAGCGAGGTGAAATATTAAGCTTATGTTGAAAAATAAATTAAAAGCAGGAATTATAGGACATTTAGTTGGTGATGCACTTGGAGTACCGGTAGAATTTAAGAGCAGAAAAGAATTAAAAAAAGATCCTGTAAGCGATATGCAGGGCTATGGCACTTATAACCAAGTTCCAGGTACCTGGTCTGATGACAGCTCTTTAACTCTCTGTCTCTTAGAATCGCTTCTAAAAGGGTATAATTTGAATGACCAGGCAGAAAAATTTATCAGCTGGCTTGATGATGCTTATTGGACGGCAGGTGGAGAGACATTTGATGTAGGTAATACAACCCGGGTTTCAATTGCCAAGCTAAGGCAGGGAATAGAACCAACAGCTGCTGGAGCAGGGGGAGAAAGAGACAATGGGAATGGTTCTTTGATGAGAATTTTACCACTTGCTTTTTATTTAATAGATGTAGATTCAGCAGAAAAATTTAAAAAAACTAAAGAAGTTAGCTCACTCACTCATTCTCATCCTCGCTCAATTTTGGGCTGCTATCTATACCTCGATTATGCTCAAAGACTTATCATGGGTGCTGGTCTACAGCAGTCTTATGAGCAGACAGTAAAGCATGTAAATCAATTTATAGCAAAAGATAATTTTAGTTCAGAACTAAAATGTTATAATCGAATTGCCGCTGGAAACATTAAGGACTTAGCAGAAAATGAAATAAGGTCAACCGGTTATGTAGTTGATACCCTGGAGGCAGTATTCTGGGTTCTTTTAAACAGCAATTCTTATCAAGAATCTGTTTTAAAAGCAGTCAATTTAGGTGAAGATACCGATACTGTTGCTGCAATTACAGGGGGCTTAGCCGGTATATATTATGGATTTAATAGTATTCCAAAAAAATGGGTTAAGCAGCTGGCACGTTTAAATGATGTATTGGAATTAATCAATAACTTTTGCAAAAAAATATAAAATTAATCAATTAGTAAATTTAAGGAGTGTTTTAGTTAATGACACAGAATTTAAAAGCCAGTTTAGTAATCGGAGAGGGATATAATCCCTGGTATAATCTGGCGGTAGAAGAATATCTATTAGACAATTTAGAAGAAGATGAAATAATACTTTATCTCTGGCAGAATGATAACACAGTTGTTATTGGACGTAATCAAAATGCCTGGCAGGAATGCAGAGTTAGTGACTTAGAAGCTGATGGAGGAAAGTTAGCCCGACGTCTTTCTGGAGGTGGGGCAGTTTTTCATGACTTAGGTAATCTAAACTATACCCTTTTAATGCCCAGAAAGGAATATGATCTAAAAGAAAAGCTGAAAATAATTTTGAAAGCTCTGCAGAATTTGGGTATAGCTGCTGAGTTTTCTGGACGCAATGATATTATATGTGGTGGAAAAAAGATATCAGGTAATGCATATTATCTCGGCAGTAAGGCCGGCTATATTCATGGAACAGTTTTAGTAGATAGCGATCTTGAAAAATTGGTTTCTTACCTGAATGTCTCAGATGCTAAAATAAAATCTAAGGGAATCAAGTCTGTCAGATCTAGAGTTATGAACTTAAGTGATACAGAGGCAGAAATTTCGATAGCAGAAGTAAAAGAGGCTATTAAAAATAGTTTCGCAGATTTATATAATCAGGGTCAGCCTTTAAATAAAATTAAAATCGAAGAAAATCAACAGCTGCAGGAGCTAAATAAAAAATATTCTTCCTGGGACTGGAGACTGGGCAAAACCCCGGATTTTGATGTTTCTTTTAACAACCGTTTTCAATGGGGAGAAGTAGAATTAAATTTAAAACTTGCTTCAGGAACTATTGAAGAAGCCACCTTATATTCTGATGCGATGTACAGTGATTTAATTCCAAAGCTGTCTAATTCTTTAACCGGAAAGCAGTTTAAGCTAGAAGCAATACTGGCTGGAGCAGACACAGTACTTAGTAGTTATAACTGGCCTGATCAAAATAACGGTGAAGCTGTTAAAGAAGAATTCTTGGATTGGTTAGAAAAAGAATTAAAGGAGATAGTATAATAATAATCGAAAAAGTCGGTTTAGGCCGGCTTTTCTTATCTATCAACAGTATATAATACCAGGAAATTATACCTGATGGTTTGTTGTGGATAATATTTATAGTTTCATAATTTCCGCTATCAACAAAAGTTAACCTTGACAGTTTTGGCCATCAAAAATGATTTAGAAGAGTTGGATTAACTATTTTAATAGCTGGTTTTAAATCATTTTAAATTAATAAATAAATTTTTTTAGGCAGGAATAATCTATTTTATGTCTAATTTTATATATAATAGAGATAGTTTATGTTTTTAATATTAATTTTCTCAAAATTCAAATAAAAAGGGGGTTAAACAAATAGGCAAAGTATTTTCTTTAAAGCAGCTTTAGTTGGGATTAATGGTAAATTTAAATTATCACGGGGGGTTATATAATGAGTACAAAAGTTTCGATCAGTAAATTTGATTCTTTGAAAGGAAATGAAGAATTTATCGGTGGTAAATTTAAGCGTTATGAAGAAGATATTTCAGCAATCAAAGAAAAATTACGTGAGGTAATCGAAAAAAGTGTGGGCAGTATTGATAAGCTGATTAAAAATGGTGATAGAGTTTTGATTAAGCCAAATTTGGCTTTTTTGGCACCACCCGAAAGTTTTTCTGTAGTAGATCCACGGGTAATTGAAGCTCTGGTTGCTCTATTAAAAGAAGAATCTCAAGCAGGAGAAGTCTGGGTGGGAGATAATCCTTCCTTAGGTAAACATGTTGGAAGAGCAAAACCGGCCTTTAAAGCGGCTGAAATGGAACAGGCAGCATATAGAGGTGGAGCTGATAGAGTATTGTACTTTGACGAAGAAGCTTCGGTAGAAGTTGATATTCCAATGGCAAAAGTTTTTAAAAAGGCTTCAGTTTTTAGACCAATTCTAGATGCAGACGTGGTTATTAATCTGCCTAAGATGAAAACTCATTTAGGTGGAACTGTTACTTTAGGCTTAAAAAACTGGCAGGGTATTATTCCAAATGTGCATCCATCTGGACAGCAGCAGGATACTCATAGAATAGATCTTGACCAAAAAATAGCGGATCTTTTAAGGATTAGAAAAGCAGATTTAACAATTATTGATGGAATTATTGCTATGGAAGGCCAGGGACCTCATGAAGGTACACCTTTAGAAATGAACCTCTTAATTGCAGGCGAAGATACTGTTGCAGTAGATGCACTTACTTCCTACATTATGGGTTATGAGCCTCATGAAGTACCTTCAACTCAAATTGCCTTTTCTGAAGGCCAGGGAGAAATGGATTTAGATAAAATAGAGGCTGTTGGTGTTGATCCAGATAGTGTAAGAACTTTCTTTAAGCGTCCGGCTAGTAATCCAGTTGGGCTCATCCCAGGAATAGATGTCTTGATTCAGCAGACCTGTCCCGGCTGTTATAAGTATATTCGGGGATCATTAGACAGCTTCAAACAGAGTGTGGATACTGATAAATTTATAGAAGAAAATGGTGAAGTTATGGTAATTGCTGGTGGAGTTCCTTCTCTGGATTTTAATGATGCGGCTGGCAAACACTTATTTGTTGTTGGTGACTGCTGGAAGAAATTTGAATCAAGCGCAGAAGTAGAAAAAGCAATGGAAGTTGCAGAAACTGTAACTGAATATCCAGGTTGTGCTCCAATTTATGTATTTGCACAGTTGAATACTGATTTGTCAGCTATGAATGCTTAAATAAATAATAATTCCAAAATAAAAATATAAATTCTAAGAGGATGCTGATAAAGCATCCTCAATTTTTTCTGTATTCAAAATAGCTGACCAAAAGATTGAAAAGAGGCATTAATAAAGGGAAAAAAGCACAAGGAAGATAATCCATTCTGATCATAGTTTTCACTATATAATTTTACAAATTTAGCTGTAAGTGATAAAATTATATCAATTTAAAAATTATACTTTTATTTTTTATAGTAGAAAATTAGCGAGAAGTAGAGAAAGGGAGGATTTCATGAATTTTGTATTTTTATCACCTTATTTCCCGAATAATTTTTATAATTTTTGTGTAGGTTTAAAAGAAGCAGGTATTAATGTTCTGGCAATTGGCGATTTACCATACGAGGAATTAAGAAGCGAGCTTAAGGATTCACTGACAGAATATTATCGAGTAGATAATATGGAAGATTATTCTCAGATGCTTAAAGCCTGCGGCTATTTTACTTTTAAACACGGGAAAATTGACCGCATTGAATCAAATAATGAGTACTGGCTGGAGACAGATGCCAGATTAAGAAAAGACTTTAATGTTCAGGGCCTAAAACCGGAAGATATTGAGACAATGAAATATAAGTCAAAAATGAAAGAAGTTTTCAATCGCGCAGGTCTCAATACAGCCCGCGGTAAAGTAATCGATCAGCTGGCAGAAGCAGAGGAATTTATCGGAGAAGTTGGCTATCCAGTTGTTGTCAAGCCTGATAATGGGGTTGGAGCTGCTGATACACATAAGCTAAATAACCATCAGGAATTAGTAGATTTTTACGAAAATAAGTTGGACCTTGATTATATAATGGAAGAATATATTCAGGGTAAAATTTATACCTTTGATGGTTTAACTGATCAGGACGGTAATATTGTTTTTTCTTCTTCAATGATTTTTAACGATGGGATTATGGAGACTGTAAATGAAGGCCTGGATATGTTTTATTATATTCCCCGTCAACTACCAGAGGACATAGTAGAGTCCGGTTTGAAAACAGTAGATGCCTTTGACTTAAAAGAAAGATTTTTTCACTTTGAATATTTTAAAATGGACGATGGGAAAATAGTTGCCTTAGAGGTTAATGTGCGACCTCCTGGTGGTTTAACTCTTGATATGTTCAACTATGCAAATGATATTGATGTTTATCAAGAATATGGTAGAGTAGTTCGTTTTAACAGCTTTGAATCAGATATCAGCAGAAAATATAACTGCTTCTATATCGGACGCAAAAACTTTATTAATTACAAACATTCACTAAGCGAACTGCTTAATAATTATGGAGATTATATAATTAGGCACGAAGAAATATCTCCCATTTTAGCACCGGCAATTGGAGATTATGGAATTATTTTGAGAACCAAAGATCTGGATAAAGGTAAAGAAATAGTTCAATATGCGATAGAACATGCTTCGAAGGGAGTATAAATTAGATGAAAATAGAATATAGAAATTTTTACAGTTCAAATTTAAATCAAAATATGCCCTTTAAAATTTATGGATATGCCGGTAAGCCGATGCTTGTTTTTCCATCATCTGGCGGCAGTTTTCATGAATATGAAGACTTTGATATGATCGATGCTATTTGGACCTATATTGAAAATGGAGAAATTACTGTCTATACAGTCAGCAGTATCGACAATGAATCCTGGCTGAATCATGATCTGCATCCACATGATAAAGCGGTAATCCATAACAATTATGATAGATATATTATTGATGAGATGCTGCCTTTGATTAAATATCATTCTAACTGGCAGGGAGGAATAATTAGTTCTGGCTGCAGTATGGGAGCTTACCATGCTGTTAACTTTTATTTTCACCATCCTGATGCTATTGATACCTGTATTGCCTTAAGTGGAATTTATGATGCTAGATTTTTTACCGGAGGTTATATGGACCAGGAAGTTTATCTTAATTCACCGGTAGATTATTTAAAAGAACTGCAGGATGAATGGTATTTAAATCATTACCGAAAGAATGACTTGATTATCTGTGCTGGTCAGGGAAGATGGGAAGAGGATACTTTAAGGGATACCAGACTTTTAGATACAATACTTGCTGAAAAAGGTATACCTTCCTGGTTTGATTACTGGGGTTATGATGCTGATCACGACTGGCCCTGGTGGAGAAAACAGATGCCTTATTTTTTAGAATTATTAAAGGAAAAAAATATTTTATAATTAGTTAAAAGATAGTTTTTCCCTTCATTATAGTAGTTGTGTTTTTAAATTAAGATAAAATCTCAGTTTACTCAAATAAAATTTACTAATTAGGAGTTCATTGATCTTGAAAAATAATATAGAGATAGAAATTATTAAAAACTTTAAATCAAAAATTTTGCACAACAAAAGAAATATCCGGGTTTATCTGCCCCCCTCTTATTCTGCTCAAAATAATAAATTTTATCCAGTTTTGTATGTCCACGACGGCCAGAATATTTTTACGGCTGAAGAATCATATTCCGGGGAGTCCTGGCAGCTGCATCAGACAGCAGAATATTTGATCAGAGAAGAGATGATCGAAGAAATAATAATAGTTGCTGTTGATAATATGGGTTCAGAGAGATTAAGTGAATATGCACATCAGGATGGAGTTTTTCAGGGAGAAAAAATTAAGGCTCGTGGTTTAGAATATGAAAACTTTTTTATCAAAGAGCTGATGCCCTTTATAGAAAAGAAGTATCGGGTAAAAAAAGGGCCTGCTGATACAGCTCTAATGGGTTCTTCAATGGGAGGCTTAGTTACATTTAATATGGGTTTAAGAAGGCCAGATTTATTTGGTAAACTTGGAGTTATGTCTCCTTCACTCTGGTGGGGAAAAAGTGATGCCGCAGAAAAATTAAGATCATATAATTATGACGGCTTGGAATCTCAAATTTGGCTTGATACCGGTGATGCTGAAGGGAAATTCATGTCATTTTCAGAAAGTGTTATTGCTGAGCTGAAAAAAATTCAAAGCTGTGAGCCAATGGATCTTGTCTATTATCAGGCAGCTGACGCTCACCACAGTGAATCAGCCTGGGCAGCTCGTGTGCACTCCCCTCTCTTATACTTTTTTGGAGAAGTTGGAGAAATTGAGAAGATAGAGTTAATTGGGAGAGATCTTACCAGTCTCAAGGGACCTAAAATTAGAATAAATCCGGTTCTAACTTTTGCTAGTTCCTTTAAAATGACAGCCCTGGAAGGGGAATTTAGATCCCTAAGACCTAAATTATTAAAAGTAAATGAAAATGGTGTTTTAAAGCCAAAAAAAATAGGTTCTGCAGTAATTGAGTTTAATGTTTTTGGTCAGCAAGCTCAGAAGAAGATTAAGATAGTTAAAGAACTAAGCAGCAAAGTTAATATTGATATCTATCTTCAGCTAAAAAAGACAGCTAAAAAAGAAGCTGGAACTGTTTATCTTGCAGTAAATGATGCTCAGGAATTTGAGATGGAGCACTTAGATAAATCATATTATAAAGCTGCTTTAACCTTAAAAAGAGATGAAATTTTAAACTTCAAATTTACTTTAGGCAGCTGGGAAACTGTAGAAAAAAATAGCTGGGGTCAGGATATAGACAGCCACTTTATTAAGGCTGATGAAGATAAGAGCTTATATTTTGAAGTTGAAAGATTTTCTGAGTGAAAATAGGCTGCAGTATTTAATTCAATTATAAAATTGTTTTAATTTGACTCTACAGGTAGTTTTGAATATGTTGAATCAGGATCTGTTGAAAATCATTGGATTATTTAAATAATTAAAAATTAATTTAGCTAAAAAGTCGAGAATTTTCTCTCGACTTTTTTTCATCCTGCTTATCATATGCTATAATTAATATAGTGAAGAAAATAAAATGAAGGTAAAACTATTTTGAATAACAAAGAAATTGAAAACTTAATTCAAAAATACCTTTTGATTTAGGTCTATCAGATGTCTGTGGTAATTGTTCAGTGGGACTGTCCTGTACTTTTAAATCTCCACTTTAAAGTAATAATAAGTCAGATTTGAAAATTATGGAATGATCAAAAAAGGAATCTTAAATTAAAAAGAAAGGGTGAGCTTATGAATCTTAAAATCAGAGGTAATTCGGCGATAATAACTGCTTCCAGCAGTGGTTTAGGGAAAGCTTCCGCTGCTGCTTTAGTCAGAGAAGGGGTTAATGTTGTAATTAATGGGAGAGATCAGCAAAAACTTGACCAGACTTTGGCAGAATTAAAGGCCTTAAATGGTGGTGAGGTAATTGCCTGCCAGGGAGATATTACCAAAAAAGAAGATATAGAAAAGCTGGTAAAAACAGCAGTTGATAATTTTGGTAGAATTGATCATTTAGTAACTTCTGCCGGAGGTCCACCTGCCAAAAGTTTTGTAGAAACTACTGAAGCTGATTGGTATAATTCCTATGACTTACTTGTGATGAGTGTAGTCAGGTTAGTTAAAGAATCATTAGAATATTTAAAAGCTGACGGTGGAGGAACAATTATAAATATAACCTCCATTAGTGTTAAAGAGGCTATCAATAATTTAGTTCTTTCTAATTCTGTCCGGATGACTGTTATTGGTTTAATGAAAACCCTGGCCAAAGAACTGGCTCCTGAAATTAGAGTAAATGCTGTGCTGCCGGGATCACATGAAACAAGCAGAATTAAAGAACTGATTAATTCTGAAGTTGAAAATGGTTTATATGATAACTACCAAGAAGGATTGAGTGCTAAAAGTAAAAGTGTGCCTTTAAATAAAATAGGTGATCCCGAAAATCTGGGTGATCTAATTGCCTTTTTGTCATCACCCAAATCAGCTCATATTAACGGGGATTCGATTGTAGTTGATGGTGGAGCCAGTAGTTCTAACCTATAAGCGGGCATAAATGAAGTCTTCAACCAAGTGTATTCCGTGCGTATCTGCAAATTCTCTGATTTCATTACTTCTGGTTTTAGGCTGCATATTTAAATTCTACCAGGAGTTCTTATCATGTCAAAAAGAATCCGGCTAGTAGAGTTGAAAAAGTAACAGAAGCCGCCTATCAACTCTATGATGATTTCTGCTGTTTGGCTTTATATACAAGTCTAAAGGGGATTGGCACTCCTACTCCTACTGCTGAAATTGGTTATGCTCTATTTGCCTATGATGCAGTCCACAGAGAAGGTAATTTACATTAAGATATAGAGCTTAAAAATTTACTAATAAAATTTTTTAAACTAAAAGATATATTTATTTTAAACTAAGTAATAGGGGGATTATATGAATAAAGCAATGCTCTGTACTTTAAAAAGGCCTAAAGAGGTAAAAAATGTACTAATAATAAAAAATAAAATTAATCCTGCAGAATATAATTTAGCTGTTGACTATCAGCTGCAGGATACTGATCCTAGTATCCAGCACCTTATAAATTCACAGACTGGCCAAGAAATTAAGGTTGAGTTTTTAGATGGAGATCAAAAATGGAAATTAAGCAGTAAAAAGATGTATATTTCAAATTTTGATTATGCTTATGATTTATCAAGTCTCAAAGATTTTATTGATTCCTTAATACTTTTTAAAGCAGATGATAGAGAGATTGATTTAGAAATTATTAAAATGTTAAAAGATGATATTTTTACTGCGGCTGCTTTCTGGGAAAATGATAATATAGATCAGGATTTAACTGCAGAATTAATATTAAAATATTGGGATTTAGAGGCCATACCTGCTTATCCAAAAAATGATTATTATAAGATGCTGCTGCAGTTTGCAGACAACAAAATAAAAACAATTGATCAAAAAACAGCCGATTTTTGGTTTGATATTCCTGCTGAAATTAGAGATAAAATTACTAAGCTAATAAATAAAGGAAAGATTAATTTTAAAAACTATGCAATCTATCTGCAGACCAGGAATCAGAAGATTCTAAACACAGTACTTTTTGATTTTATAACGGAAGCAGCAGATGAAGAAGAAGAAAGTCTTAATAATTTGTTTGAAAAATTTCACTATGAATTAATAGATGAGCTGACAAAATATGCTTTAGAGAAAGACAATGCTATTAATCTAAATCCTGTTATTCCCCACGGTGATTCTGCAAGAAGCGATTTATCACTTCAGGCTGAATTAGAAATGAATAATTATTCTTTGATTGAAGTTTTTGATAATTATTCAATTGCAATAGACTTTGAAAACTTAAATTTATTTGAAGAAAGTCAATTTAAATCTTTAGCTGAATATCTAAAAAGTTTGGGTTCTCAGATTGAATATTTAAATCAGATCAGAAAAAAAATAAGATGTGATAGCTGTGGTCAGATTATGGACTATGAGCTTGAATATTTGCAAAAAAATGCTGTTTATAAAGTTAAAACAGCCCACTGCAGTAATCTAGAATGTGATAAATTTGAGCAAGAAATTAAATTTAAATAGAGGTAACAGGAGGAGATTTAATGTTATTAGATTTTTTTAAAAATCTTTTAGGAATTGGAGTCAAAAAAATTACAGTTGAAGAACTTAATGGAAAAAAGATTCCTGTAATTGATATTAGAGAAAAAAATAAATATGATGAGGAACATATACCGGGAGCAATTAATATTCCTTTCAGAGAATTTGATATTAATAATCCAAAAATTAAAGAAGTTAACAAGAATAGAGAAATAGCAGTTTGCTGTGTTAGCGGTATCTCAAGTATTAAAATTGCAAGAATTTTAAATGAAAATGGTTATGAAAAAGCAAAGAGTCTCAAGGGTGGATTTGTTGCCTGGAAAGCATTTAAAAATTCGAAGAATAATTAGTAAGAGGTGTTTAAAATTTTGAATAAAAATAAAGCTAGAATTAAAATAATAAAAGATGGAGCTTATTGTGTTTTTGGAGCGATTCCTTTAAAGGAGAAAATAATTACTCCAGTTGGTGCTCACTATGAGTACCGAGAAGGAAGGGAACTTCCTCAATCAGAAAATTATTCTCTCTGCCGCTGTGGTCAGACAAAAACCCCACCTTTTTGTGATGGTTACCATCAGGAAATAGATTTTGATGGCACAGAGACAGCAGCTAGAGACAGCTATGAGGCTAGAGCTGAACTGCTGAAAGGAAAAGAAATAGATTTAATGGATGATCACCGCTGTGCTTACCTGCGTTTTTGTCACACCGAAAAAGGTACAACCTGGAATTTAATCGAAGAATCAGATAAAAAAGAAAAAAAAGAACTAGCAAAAAAATCTGCTGAAGAATGTCTTGCCGGCAGATTAACTGCTGTCTCTAAAAGTGGAGAAATTCTGGAAAAAGATTTTGAACCTGCTGTTGAAGTTCTTCAGGATCCAGAAAAGGACTGCAGTTCAGCAATTATAGTTAAAGGGAATATTGAAATTGAAGCTGCTGATGGTGAAATTTATGAAACTAGAAATTCTGTAGCTCTCTGCAGATGTGGAAAATCGGAAAACAAACCGTTTTGTGACTGTACTCATTATCACAATGGATTTAAAACAGATGACTAAGTAATTAAACTTTTATTAGGTATTTTATTACTTAGCTATTTTATTACAATGATGCAGGTTGAAGAATAAATACAACGAAATCTCAAAATTATTATTGGGCTAAGAGGTGTAAAAAATGGTTTTAAAGATAATGCATACTGGTGATATTCATCTGGGAATGAAATTTAATCAATATCCTCAAATTAGTAAGCAGCTTGAAAATGCAAGATATCAGGCTTTAGAGAATGTAATAAAAGAAGCAAACAAAAGAAATACAAATCTGCTGGCAGTAGCCGGAGATCTTTTTGATAAAACAAATATCAGCAGTGCTGATCTCAAAAGAACTATCGATATTTTAGATAGCTTTGCAGGAGATGTGGTTCTGGTACTTCCCGGTAATCATGATTATAGTGATGGAATAACTAAACTTTGGGATAAATTTAGAGAAAAACTGACAGGGAGGATACTTATTTTGGATGAGAAAAAGATATATGAGCTTCATGATTTTCAAATTCCAGCTGCTGTTTATCCCGCTCCCTGTGAAACAAAACTTTCTGCTGAGAATAACTTGGGCTGGATTAAGAATTTAGAAAGCAGAGTTAAGGCGGATTATCAAATAGCTCTAGCCCACGGAGCCCTGGCAGGTTTTTCACCTGATTTAAACGACAATTATTTTAAAATGAGTCGAGAAGAATTATTAGACATTGAAATGGATCTCTGGCTATTGGGACATTCTCATCTTTCCTATCCCAATCAGGACAAAGTTATCAATCATAAAATATTTAATAATGGAACTCCGGAGCCAGATGGAATGGACTGCAGCCACCCAGGTTATGCCTGGTATATTGAATTAAATCAAACAAAGGAAATTAAAGCAGAAAGAATTTTAACAGGAAATTATCATTTTTCAGATTTAGAAAAAGAAGTCAATAATCAGGCTGAACTGGAAAACTTAGTTGAGCAGATTCTTAATGATCAGCCAGAAACTAAGATTTTGCGGCTGCAGCTCAAAGGAGAACTGGCTCGAGAAGAATTTGAAAGGAAAGATCAAATCCTCAGAAAACTAAGGGACAGCTGTTTTTACACTAAAATCGATCAAAGTAATTTAGAAATGAAAATAGATCGAGAAATTATGAGAGAAGAATTTTCTGAGAACTCATTTCCTTATCAACTTTTAACTGAATTAGAAGACGATAATCAGGCTCTGCATTTAGCCTATAAAATGCTGAAGGAGGTTCAGGAGTGAAAATAAAAAGTTTTGATCTCGAAATATTTGCCGGTATAAATAATAGAAGCTATCAGTTTAAAGATGGCTTAAATATTTTATTAGGAGATAATGAAGCAGGTAAAAGTACTATTATAAATGCAATTTATGCTTCTTTATTTATTCAGCCCCAGCTGAAGTTAAATACAAAAGAGGGAAAAGATTTTGACGAAAAATTCCTGCCCTATCCAGATGGAGATTTTGCAGAGGCTCAATTAAAAATTGAAGCAGATAATTCAGAATATAAATTTTATAAAAAATGGAGCAATAGTAATTATGCTGGCTATCTTGAGTTGGCTGACGGTAGGAGAATAGAAGCTCCTGCAAAAATTGCTGATTATAAAAAAGACATTTTACCTTATGCTAAAAGCACCTATAACAATATTGTTTTCAGCAGCCAGCAGAATATTAAATCTACCTTAGAGAGAATTAATTCTGCGGAGAACCCTGAATTAATTGATACCATTAATTCTTTTTTAAGAAAGGCTGTAATGGAATTAGATGGTGTTTCTATTGATAAGTTTCGCAGCCGTTTAGAATCTGAGCTTGAGCAGCTGACAAAAAAATGGAATTTAGCATCTGATTCAATTGAAAATAGTGCTCGAGGAGTAAATAATCCCTATCAGGTTGGAACCGGAGAAATTTATAATAGTTATATAGCTAAAGAAAAGTTAAGACAAAGACTAAAAGAAAGTAAGATTAATGAAAAAAAATTTGAAAAATTAGGATGCGAAATAAAAGATCTAAAAGCTGAAGAAAGAGAATTAATTGAAAAAATTGAAGAGCTTTCTGCACTAGAAGCTGAAATTAATCAGCGGGCAGCAGTTGAATTAGAATTAAATAATTTAAATGAAAAAATTCAAAAACTGGCTAGAGACGCAAAAAAATGGCCTGAATTTAATAAAGAACTTGCAGAAATCGAGAAAAAATCAGCTGCTAAAACAGAAAAAATGAAAGAATTAGAAGCTGAAAAGAATAGAGCAGAAAAATTAGCAACAAAACAAGAGTTAGAAAAAAGAACTGCTAAAATTAAAGAACTCAATGCTGAAATTAAAACAATGAAAAAGACAATTTCTGAGGCAGTTATTAATGATGAGATAGTTAATAATTTAGAAAAATATAAGAATAAAATTGCTGAAAGCAGAGCAGCTATTAAAGCTTCCAGATTGAAAGCTAAAATTAATTTTTCAGCCTCAGATAATATCAAAATAATTACCGGTGTAGATGGTGAAAAAAATATTGTTGAAGGAGAAATTATAGAAGCAGATGGTTATTTGCGAATTAAAACTGATCAGTTTGACATTGAAATTGAGTCTGCTGAAATAGATTTTTCTAAATTAAAACAAGAATATGAAGCTAATAAAAATAAATTCTCACAGCTTAAAGATAAACTAAAAATTGAAGGTTTAGCTGAGGCCAGAACAGAACTGGCAGAATTAAATACTTTAAAAAGAAAAATTGAAGAAAAAGAAGATAGAGTTGAAGAGTTATTAGCAGTAGATAAATTGGAAGATTTAGAAGAGAAATTGCAAAACTTAAATAATATAGAAGCTGTCCGAGACTTAGAAAAAATAAATAACGAGCTTGAATCATTAAAAAATGAGACTACAGAATTGAACACTGAAATTAAAATTAAGAAAAATAAAATTGAAGAATGGAAAGAAGAATACCAGAGTTTGGACGAACTTAAATTAGATTTAACAAAGAAAAAAGAAAAAAAAACAAAACTTGAAAAAGAACTCGAAAATCTTTCCTCTTTACCAGAAGCCTATCAGAATGCTGATGAGTTTATAGATGATTTGAAAGATAAAAGAGAAAGAAGAGAAAAGATAAATCAAAGTTTAAGAGAAAAGTTAGAAGAACATAAAGGTTTGGAAAACAGCTTACCTGAGACCAGCAGCAGAGAAATGGAAAACGAATTAAAAGAGTTGGAAGAAAATTTTATAAAGTTAAAAAATAAAGCAGATAGTTTACTTAAAATTAAAGAAATTTTTGAAAAGAAACTAAAAGAGATGGATGAAAATTCATTTGAGCCTTTAGTCAAAAGTTTTAACAGCAATTTAGAGCAGCTGACAGCTGGAAAATACAGTCAGGCTCTAATAGAAAAAGATTTTTCAATAAAGCTGCAGTCCAAGCAGAGGAGAGAACTCCCTGGCAATCTAGATCTCTTATCATATGGAACCTATGATGCAGCAGCTTTAGCTTTTAGATTTGCGATTTTTGATAATTTATTTGCTAACTATGGTGGTTTTATAATTTTAGATGACTGTCTTGTTAATCTAGATCCAAAACGCAGGGAAAATGCCATAAAGATTATTAATGAATATCAAAAAAAATATCAAATAATATATACAACTTGTGATCCCAAAACAGCAGCTGAACTTAAAGGAAATATAATTCAAGTAGAAGAGTAAATTAACATAAAAAAATCGCATATATATATATGCGATAAATTGTGAATTTATTAAAATTTGATATAAAAAAGTCAAGGTTCTGACGAATCTTTCTCGATCTCCTGTTTACAGTTTGTTTTTTTACTTTTCTTATTTTTTCGTTTTATTTTAGATTTAGTCCTCCATTACTATCTTTGATTTACTTAAAGTTATCATTAAAGAAAGCGATCCCTTAACAATTTCTTTTTGCTTACCATTAATAGTAACTTCTTTGGAATTGATCATTATTAAACTTAATTAATACTTGATCAATTTTAATGTTCCTTTGAACTTCTACTAAATCTTAAATAAAGTTACTTAAATAAGAATTTCAAAACACTACTTGTAAACATTTAATCTTAGGACTTCCTCAGAACCTTGTAAGTACATTATAGACTTCTTTACTCTAAAACGCAAGGTCGAAAAATGTCGATTTAATAAGATTAAAGCTAAATATCTTCCATTTTTAAACAAATACTAATTATAGCGTTAATTTTCAGAAAATAAAATCTTTTTTAATTAATGTTAATTAAATTATTTACAGTAAATTATATTAATGCTACACTAATAATACACTAGTCATAGTAGAACAACTTTAAAAAGGGAGATAAATATCTGGTTATACACAGTGGTTCTGTGGTTCTCGCAATTTTGGGCTGCAGGTCTGCAATTATCATCAGTAGTGTGCTTATAAATACTTGAAATTTTAAGACCTTTATCTAACTTTAAGTCTAGTTAAATTAAAATTAACTTCAGAGGAGGAATTATAGTGAAGAAAATTGGGTTAATTGGAGGAATGAGTTGGGAATCTACTGCTCTTTAATACAACTGAGCTGCATGCAAAAAAGGCAGTTGAATTTGCTTTAAGTTAAATTATATGAAAAATTTGATTTTATTATGCCTGAGAGGTGGTTTTATGTACGCAAATAAATTAGTAGCTCGAGCAATGGAATATGCTGCTCAGTATCATCGGGGTGGGACGCGCAAAGGTGGAGATATTCCTTATATTGTTCATCCTTTTGAAGTTGCAATGATTTTAAAAGAAAATTCTTTTGAAGATAAAGTAGTAGCAGCTGGTCTACTGCATGACTTATTGGAAGATACAGAAGTTTCAAAATCAGATTTGAAGGAAGAGTTTGGAACTGAGATTTTAGAATTGGTTATCTCCGCTTCAGAAAAACTAAAAGGAAGAGAAAAAAGAAGCTGGCAGTCAAGAAAAGAACAGACAATTAATTATCTTAGTCAGGAAGCGAGCTTTATCAACAAAGCAATTGCCTGTGCAGATAAATTAAGTAATGCACGCAGTATTTTACGGGACCTTGAAAAAGATCCTAAAGATTTCTGGCAGAGGTTTACTGCTCCCAAAGAAAAACAGCAGTGGTATTATGAGTCATTAGTTAAAAGTCTTAAAGAATTGGAAGGTTTAAAAATGTATGCTGAATTTAAAGAAGTTATTGCTGAAATTTTTTCTTAAAATAAATTAAATATATTTAAAAAGTATAGTACTTTACTTGACTTAGTTAGAAAAAGTTATATAATGTACTTATGGTTAATATAAAACCTATAATAATTCTATAAGTTTATAAGAAAGGGTGATAATCATGAAAGAAATCATGAAAAAATCTGCAGGTGCAGGTGCAGCCGTAGGTGCTATATCAGCATATGGTGCTTTTCTAGTCCAAATGTGGTCATAATATAGCAGCACTTAATAATTAAATAATTTAAGACCTTAAGGCCCGGCATTTATTTGCTGGGCTCTTTAATTTTTAACCATTTTCAATCTCTATTTTCTTAATTGAACTTAGAGATTTTTTGTTTAAAAAAGGAATTTTAACTAGGATGTTGAATTATTAATAATAAAGTACAACTTTCATTTAATTGGGGGCAATTGCTATGGCAAACAGGAAAAAAGTAAATGAAGCAGTTAAATGGTATCAAAAAGAAAGATCTAAATACATAAACTTAAAAGCAGAGGTAGAAAAGATTCTAAAAGAAGCGTTAAATGAAAATGAGATAATTTTTCACAGTATAGAAAGCAGAGTTAAGTCGGTGAATAGTTTTAGAGAAAAAGCTCTTCGCGAAAAATATGATGATCCAGTAACTGAAATAACTGATTTAACAGGTATGCTTGAGATTGCTGATCGAGAATTTAACACATTATCAGAAGAGGTTGAAAAATTTCGTCAAAATAAAAATAATTAGAGGAAGAAGGAATTTTAATGTATAGAAAAATTAAAGAATATTTTAAGGGTCGAGAAACAAAAGATGGAGCTGGTGTTAAACTAAGACGCTGTTTTGGCTATCATCAAATTCCTGATTTTGATCCGTTTTTAATGATGGATTTTTTTGATTCTACTAATCCTGATGATTACAGCAAAGGATTTCCCTGGCATCCACATCGAGGCATTGAAACTGTTACTTACTTAATTAAAGGGGAAATTGAACATGGAGACAGTATTGGCAATAGTGGTGTGATTCGAGATGGTGAATGTCAGTGGATGACAGCTGGTTCGGGAATTCTGCATCAGGAACTACCTCAGCCGGCCGAAGAAATGCTAGGAGTTCAAGTTTGGTTGAACTTAGCAGCAGATAATAAAATGACTGAACCTCAATATGGAGATATTACTTCAGATATGATTCCGGTTTATCAAGATGAGCAGAAAAAAATTCATATTATTGCTGGAGAATATGACGGTTTAAGTGGTGACATTCAGAGAGCTGATACAAAACCCACTTTTTTTGATATTGAATTAGAACCAGAAAGTGAGTTTATATTTGAGTTACCAAAAGAATTTAATGCTTATGCTTTTTTAATTCGAGGTGAAGCTAATTTTGAGCCTAAAAAAGAAGATTTTCGCAGTTATCCTCAAGGGGTATTGTATGAAAATGGAAGCAAAATCAAGGTTAATACTGCAGCTGAAAAGGCTCGCTTTTTGTTTTTAGCTGGAAAAAAACTTGAAGAGCCTATTGCCTGGGGTGGACCAATTGTAATGAACAGCAGAGAAGAATTAAGGACTGCTTCTCAGGAACTTGATAATGGCACTTTTATAAAAAATAAAAATGAGAAAACTATTTCAGAAATCAACAAATTTTATCAGGAAGATTAAATATTAAAAAGCAGGTTTTTACCTGCTTTTTAATTACTCTGAAATTTTTTCATATATTAATCAATTTCAACTTCTTCTATTTTGGAATCAGCATCATTTTTCTTAACAGATTCAATTTCATTTAGACAGCTTTCCTGACATTTATATTACACATATCTAGAAAAATTATCTAAAAGAAAAAAATCTAAACAAGCTAAATGAAATAATAATTAAAAGAAAGGAAGATTTATTTATGAATAAAAAAGTAGTTTTAATAACCGGTGCCTCAAGTGGTATTGGACGTGCAGCAGCTAAAAAATTTATTGAACAGGGCTATATAGTTTATGGAGCTGCTAGAACTGAATTAGATCTTAAATATTTAACTGATTATCAGAATGGTCATTATATTTTAATGGATATTACAGATGCTGAAATGAGAAAAAATTGTATAGATCAAATTATTAAGAATGAAGAGAAAATTGATATTTTAGTGAACAATGCTGGTTATGGAGCCTATGGTGCAGTAGAAGAAGTACCTCTCGAAAAGGCAAAAGCCCAGTTTGAAGTAAATATTTTTGGTTTATCCGAGCTAACTAAATTAGTGATTCCACATATGAGAAATGAAAATCAGGGTCGAATAATTAATATATCTTCGATTGCTGGCAAAATTTGGACTCCATTAGGAGGTTGGTATCATGCCAGCAAATTTGCCCTAGAAGGATTGAGTGACTGCCTCAGAAATGAATTAAGAGAATTTGGAATTGATGTGGTTTTAATTGAGCCAGGTGCAATTGAGACTAACTGGGCTGAAACAGCAGGGGAAAACTTAATTGAAAATTCTGGGTCTGGAATCTATCAAAAACAAGCTCAAAGAAAAGCTGCAAAATATGAAAAAATGTATGGTGAAGGTGGAATGGCTGCTCAACCTGAAAGTGTTGCTGAGGCGATAGTCAAAGCTGCTCAGAGTTCACGACCCAAAGCCAGATATGCAGTTCCAGCTCACGCTAAACTGATTTTATTTTTCCGCTGGCTGCTGTCAGATCGACTATATGACTTTTTTACCAATAAGTTTTTTTGATAATTCTTTCATTAATGATATAATAAATAAGTGAGAGAAATTTAAGAAGGAGCTGTTTTTATGGACGAAGACAATATTCAAAGACTTGAGTATGAGGGAAAAGAGATTATATTAATTCCTACTGCTCATATTTCTAAAAAAAGTGCAGAACAGGTAAAAGAAGTAATTGAAACTGAAGAACCTGATACTGTATGTGTAGAATTAGATGAACAAAGATATAGTTCTATTAATGATGAAGATAACTGGAATGAAATGAACATCTTTCAGGTCATCAAAGAAAAAAAGTCTCTTTTATTACTGGTCAATTTAATTATTAGTTCATTTCAGAGTCGAATGGCTGAAAAACTGGGGATTAAATCAGGAGAAGAGATGCGCCAGGGAATTAAGTCAGCTGAAAAGATAGGAGCTGAACTGGTGCTTGCTGACCGTAATATTCAAATCACATTTAAAAGAGTTTGGGCTGGACTTGGTCTCTGGGAAAAATTAAAGCTTATTTTTCAAATTATAACTATGCTTTTTGTTGATGAAGAAATATCAGAAGCCGAATTAGATGAATTGAAAAATGAAAATGCCTTAAATATGATGTTGAAGGAAATGGGAAAGAGTTTTCCTGGAATTAAAAAACATCTGCTTGATGAAAGAGATCAATATTTGGCAAATAAAATAAAGAATGCTCCTGGAGAAAAAATTGTTGCTGTTTTAGGTGCGGCTCATGTACCCGGCGTTCAAAAAGAAATTTTCAAAGAACAAAATTTAGCAAAGATAACTAAAATACCTCCCAAGCCTAAATGGGGGAAAATTTTTTCCTGGGGAATTCCAACAGTAATTTTAGTTATTATTATCTCTAGTTTTATCAATAATATCAGCACCGGTATTAAAGTCACTAAAGCCTGGATAATTTGGAATGGATCTTTATCTGCTCTAGGTGTGCTTTTAGGTAGGGGTCATATTTTGACTATTATCACAGCTTTTATAGTAGCACCATTAAGTTCTTTGAATCCTGCTTTAGCAGCCGGATGGTTTGCTGGTTTAGCAGAAGCTTATCTTAAAAAACCACAGGTAAAAGACTTTCAGAAATTATCTCAGGGAATTACGATTAAAGAAATTTATACAAATAAAGTTACTCACATTCTTTTAATTGTTATTCTTGCTAATTTAGGCAGTGTAATTGGAACTGCTGTTGGTGGAGCAAGTGTAATTAGAACTTTCTTAGAATTTTTTAGTTTTTAAACTAAGTTTAGTTTAAAAATAAATGATTGCTGATAAAAACTCTTCTCATAATATTCGAGAAGAGTTTTTGAGTTGTAATTTAATTTTGTTAAATATAATATACATTTGTCAAATACAATTATCAATAATAATAACTATTTTTGATAATTGTATTTGAGTAAACAAAATTGCTTAAAAAATGAATATAAATTTTCCTAAATGTTCGACATTTAAGCAGCTTATTGATATAATATTTAGTAATGCAGAAGCTAGAAGCAAGCAATATAAGATTACAGGAGGGTATAAAATTGCTTAGATTAGGAATTTTAGGATTAGGAACAGTGGGTAGTGGAGTAGTCAAGATTTTAGAGAAGAACGCTGAAAACATAAAAAATAAGGTTGGAACAGAGGTTAAAATAAAAAAGATACTTGTTAACAACCTTGAAAAAGAAAGAGACATTGAAATTAATAGGGATTTATTAACTAATAAGGTTGAAGATATTATTGATAACCCAGAGATTGATATTGTCGTAGAATTAATAGGTGGTGAGCAGCCTGCTTATGATTACATTATTCGATCTATCGAAAATGGTAAAAGCATAGTAACTGCCAACAAACTTGTAATTGCTAAATATGGTAAAAAAATTTTTAGAAAAGCAGATGAAAATAATGTTCAGGTTTGTTATGAAGGAAGTGTAGCTGGAGGATTGCCGATTATTAGACCTCTGCAGAATTCACTGGCTGCTAATAGAATAGAAAAAATTTATGGTATTTTAAATGGAACTACAAATTATATTTTAACTGATATGAGTAAAACCCAAAAAGATTTTGATGAGTCTTTAAAAAATGCTCAAAAACTAGGCTTTGCTGAGGCAGATCCCAGCTCAGATATAGATGGTCATGATGCAGCTTATAAAATAACTATTTTATCTTCTTTGGCTTTTGAAAGATTTGTGGATGTTAGAGATGTATATGTTGAAGGAATCAGAGAGATTAAAAGTGCTGATTTAGAAATTGCCCATGAAATGGGATATGTAATTAAACTGCTGGCTATTGCTAAAAATGGTCTTGATGGTGTTGATATTAGGGTCCATCCAGCTTTTGTTCCTGAAGATCACCCAATTTCTATGATTAATGGAACTTATAACTGTGTTTATTTACATGGTGATGCTGTAGGACAGGTAATGTCAACTGCCAGAGGAGCCGGTCAAATGCCTACTGGAAGTGCTGTAACAGCTGATATTATTCAGGTTGCAAAAGATATAAATCATGATCAGCGTGAAGTTCAGCGAATGGAATCCTTTTTAGAAAGCAATGTAACTGATATTGATGAAATCGAAAACAGCTTTTATTTACGTTTTGAAGTAAAGGATAAGCCAGGGGTGCTGTCTCATATCACTAAAATTTTTGGTGATAATAATGTCAGCTTAGCTTCAGTTCTTCAAAAACAGAAAAATAACCCGATTGTACCCTTAGTTTTTATTACCCATCATGTAAAAGAAAAGAATCTTAAAAAATCGCTAGCAAAAATTAAGGAACTTGATGACGTAATTGAAATCAACAGTGTAATTAGAGTTGAAGATGATATTTAAAGTATATTTTAATCAATAAACTGAATTACTGGTGGTGAATATCAAGCAGGTCTAGAACTGGCTGAAAAATTGGAAGCTTATAAAGACGAGTTAAATTTTTATGTGATTATTGGTAAAGCTACTGATTCCACTGGAATCCTGCATGCTTTAAATTTTAAATATAAATTAAATGCGTATTTAGTTGGATATCCAACTTTAACTAAAATAAATCATTTTGGAGGAGTCAAAAGTTTTAGCCTTCCAAATTCAAAACTTAAAATAAGTTATTCTACTAAATATTATAGAATACTAGAAAACAATGATCCTGATTCTTTATATCCAGATATTATGGTAGAAAAAGAGTTTGAAGATTTTTTAAATGGTAGAGATACAGCTATAGAACTAATTAGTTCTATAGATTGAGTAGAGGAGTGAGAATATGAATACTAAAGATTGGTTAATTCAAGATTTAAAAGAAGATTGGCTTGAGGATAGAGCAGTAAAAGCAGAAAAAAATAACAAAATTGATAAAGGATTTTATAAGCAGTATGATATTAAACAGGGGCTCAGAAATTCTGATGGAACTGGTGTTGTTGTTGGCTTTACTAAAATTGGTTCTGTCCATGGTTATACGTATTGTGATGGTGTTAAAACTCCAATTGAAGGCAGACTATTTTATAGAGATATAGAGATTGATGATTTAATTAAAAATGCAGGGAAATTTGGTTTTGAAAGCATTGTTTATCTCTTGTTGTTTGGTGAACTTCCTGATGAAGAGGAATTGGAAAAATTTAATGTTATTTTAGATGGTTTTAGAAAACTGCCTCCACATTTCACCGAGAACACTATTCTAAATAGTCCAAGTCGAGATGTAATGAATAAATTACAGAGGGCAATTCTTGTCCTTTATTCTTATGATGATTACCCTGACTCACTTGATATTAATAAAATTTTGATTCAGAGTCTAAAGTTAATTGCTGGATTTCCAACAATTATTGCATATGGCTATCAAGCTAAAGCACATTATTTTGATGAACAAAGTCTTTATCTCCATAATCCTGTAGATGGTCTGGGTACAGCAGCTAATATTCTGCATATGATCAGATCTAATAATAAGTACACTAAGCTGGAAAAAGATACTCTGGATCTTTTATTAATCTTACACGCTGAACACGGTGGCGGTAATAATTCGGCTTTTACAACCCATGTTGTTTCTTCAAGTGGTACTGACACTTATTCTGCTGTCGGAGCTGCTGTTGGAAGTTTAAAAGGTCCCAAACATGGTGGTGCTAATCTAAGAGTGAAATCAATGGTTGATAATATTAAAGAAAATCTTGCTGATTATTCAGATAAAGAAGAGTTAAAGAAATATTTAGAAAGAATTTTAATGGGTGAGGTTTTTGATCAAAAGGGCTTAATTTATGGAATGGGACATGCAGTTTATACTAAAAGTGATCCCAGGGCTGTAATTTTAAAGGAAAAAGCAAAAGAATTAGCTGCAGCTAAAGGAAGAATGGAAGAATTTGAACTTTATCATAATATTGAAAATTTAACTAAAGAAATTTTTAAAGAAAAGAGAGGAGATGATTGTATAATCTGTGCAAATGTGGATCTTTATTCCGGTTTTGTTTATCAGTTATTAAATATTCCGAAAGAATTATTTACGCCACTATTTGCAACTGCTAGAATTGCCAGCTGGTGTGCTCATCGAATTGAGCAGCTTGTTAGTGACCATAAAATAATTCGTCCAGCTTATAAATCACTAAATAATGAAGAAAAATGTACAATTAGATAAAACGAAAATATTTTAGAGGTGAATTTGATGAATAAATACATAACAATCAAAGGAGATATAATTAAATCTAAAACTATTGATAACTTTGCTGATGTATTTGCAGAAAAGGTAAATCAAATTACTTATGCTAAAGCAGTAATAAGTAAATTTGAAATAGTTAACGGAGATGAGATCCGAGGAATATTTGCTCAAGATTTAAATATAATTGATTTTTTAAGAGAATTAAGAGCAGTTTTATTACCTTTAAAGATTAGACTTGCAATTACTATCACTGAAGTTGAATTCGGCGAATATCCAGATAATAAAGAAAAGTTATTCAAAAAAGCTGATAGTCTATTAGATTTTATTGGTCAAAATAGGCAGTTTAAAACTTATATTTCTACAGATAATGAATTAATTAATAAAAGTTTAAATACACCCCTGCTCTTAATTGATAAAATTAAATTTTCCTGGGAGCAAAATGACTATTTATTATATAATACTTATGCTAAAAATAAAGATTTAACAGTTTTAGCAGAAAAATTTGATTATAAAAAAGAAGAGCTTGAAAAAACAGCAGATGATTTAGCATTTGATGAGTTATATATTTCCGAGCATAATTTAATGCAGATCTTAAGCATATTTATTAATAATTAGATATCAGCAGCCAAAATTAAATTAATGGAGGTTTTAAAATGAATAGACAAAGTATAGATCAAAAAAATCTAGAAGATTTTTCAGCCTATTTTAAAAAAAGAGAAAATAGTGAGATTATTGCTAATGCAGTCATTAAAAATGGTATTAATGATACCGCTTTGAATAATAAGTCTGTTAAAAATATGCATTATGATTTTTCTGAAGAAATTGATGTTGGCAAAGTTACAAATCAGGAAAAAAGCGGCCGCTGCTGGATGTTTGCAGCTTTAAATAATATTCGCTACAGTATTTCTAAAAATTTAAATATTAAAGATCATGATTTTGAATTATCTCAGTCTTATACAATGTTCTGGGATAAGCTGGAAAAGGCAAACTACTTTCTGGAAAATATTATCTCAACAGTTGAGCTGGATCTTGACAGCCGTCGGGTAATGTGGCTCTTAAATGAACCGACAAGTGATGGTGGTCAGTGGGATATGTTTACCGCTTTAATCGAGAAGTATGGGATTGTGCCTAAATATGTAATGCCTGAGACTTATCACAGCAGCAATTCCCCTTATATGAATAAAATATTAAGTTTAAAACTAAGAGATTTGGCAAAAACTCTAAGAAATGATTTTAAATTAGGTGCAGATAAAGAAAGTTTAAGAGAAGAGAAAGAAGCTATGTTAGCTGAAATTTATTCTATTCTAGCTTACTTTTTAGGAGAACCTCCACAAAAATTTGATTTTGAGTATAAAGATAAAGATGGTGAATTTTATCGTGACAGTGGTCTAACTCCGAAAGAATTTTATAATCAATATTCTAAAGTTAAGATGGCTGATTATGTGAGTATCATAAATGCTCCAACTAAAGATAAACCATTTGACCAGACTTACACAGTCGAATTCCTTGGTAATGTTAAAGAAGGTCAGCAGATCCATTATTTAAATCTTCCTATTGAAAAATTAATTGATTACAGTACAATCCATTTAAAAGATGGTGAACCTGTCTGGTTTGGCTGTGATGTAGGGCAGTGGTCTAACAGAGATTTAGGAATCATGGACACAAATTTATTTAACTATGAATCAGTTTTAGACACTAACTTTTCTTTGGATAAAGGTGAACGCCTGCAGTATGGAGAAAGTATTTTAACTCATGCAATGGTCTTTACCGGAGTCAATCTTGATGACCAAAATCAAGCTGAACGCTGGAAGGTTCAGAACAGCTGGGGAGAAAAAGTTGGTGATGAAGGATTTTTCATAATGAGTAATGACTGGTTTAAGGAATTTAACTATGAGGTAGTTATTCATAAAAAATATTTATCTGATGAAGATCTTAAATCATATCAAAAAGATCCGGTCATCCTAAAACCATGGGATCCAATGGGTTCTCTGGCAAAAAAATAATTAAATAGAAAAAGGCTGAAACTAACCGTTACGGGTTATTTCAGCCTTTTTCTCTTCAAGTTTAGTTATTTAAATATCCTTTTAACTCTTTACTCCGGGTAGGATGTCTGAGTTTTCTTAAGGCTTTAGCCTGAATCTGTCTAATTCTTTCTCTAGTTACGCCAAACTGACTTCCAACTTCTTTAAGAGTTCTCTGACGACCGTCTTCAAGACCAAATCTTAATTTAATAATTCTTTTTTCTCGATCTGTTAGAGTATCTAATACAGTTTCTAACTGATCTTTTAAAAGTTCGGAAGAAGCAAGCATTTCTGGTGCAGGTGCATCTTGATCTTCAATAAAATCTTTCAAATGGCTGTCTTTTTCTTCGCCAATAGGAGTGTCTAAAGAAGTCGGCTGTTGATTCATGACCAGCTTCTGAATTTCAAGCACTTTTTCCGGCTCCATATTCATTTCTTTACCAATTTCTTCTATAGTTGGCTCCCTTTCCAAATCTTTTTTAAGTCTTTTTTCAATCCTTCTTAATTTATTCATAGTTTCTACCATATGCACAGGTATTCTAATAGTTCTTGCCTGATCAGCAAGAGCTCTGGTGATCGACTGTCTGATCCACCAAGTTGCATAGGTACTGAATTTATAACCTTTTGTATAATCAAATTTTTCTACTGCCTTCATTAATCCTTTATTGCCCTCCTGAATTAAATCCAGAAAAGACATACCCTGTCCTATATATTTTTTGGCAATACTAACTACAAGTCTTAAGTTAGCTTCAGTCAGCTGTGCCCTAGCTTCCTGATCACCCTGTTCAATTCTTTTTGCGAGTTCAACTTCTTCCTCTTTGTCAAGCAGATCAACTTTACCCATTTCTTTTAAATAAACGCGAACGGAATCATCAATACCGGCTCCATCAGGTATGGAAAGATCTAATTCATTTTCTTCTTCTTCAGTACTGTCATTCTGGTTATCATTATTTTCGTTATTAGCTTTTTTAACCATTTAAATTCCTCCTCAATGCATAATGCCTGACACAATCATTAATTGTAACACAAAAACTTCAAAATTTAAAGCTTTTAATAAAATTAATTTAAAAAGTTTTCAAATTTAAGCTCCTCAAAACTATTTTTTTCCTGTTTTTTAATTTCTTCATAGAGTTTCTGCAGTTCCAAATCTCGAAAAATATATTGAATTTTAAAATCTTCATCCAAATAATTATTTTGATAAATATCCCAAACAGAAATATTTTCTGCTTTTACAAGGGGAATGAAATTCCCAGCTTCTGTTTCAGCAATAAAATTTTTTTCCTTTAATTTTTCAATTTCAAATTCTATATCTTCAGCCGGAAGATTAATCTGATCAATCAAATTAGAAAAGGAGAGAGCTTGGGTATCCTTCTGTTTATAATTTTTAAATAAAACTAATAAAATAGCTGTTGGTATTAACCCCCTCAAGCCCTGATTAATTTTCTTGCGGTTTAGCATATATTTCAGGCTGCTTCGATGCTGAAAAACATAAGAAATTACAGCTCCTAAAAGCACTATTAGCCAGATCAAATAGAGCCAAAGCAAGAAAATTGGAATTATGGATAACGGTCCATAAACCTGATTGTAAGTTATCATATTAGAAGTATAAATTGCATATAAATTTTTAGATAAAATAAATAAAAATCCACTAAAAAACCCAGCAAAAATAGCGGCAGCAGGTGTTACTTCTGTATTTGGTACAAAATAATAGAAAATAATAAATACTAAAAAATTGAAAGAAAACAGAATATGACTAAAAATACTGCTCTGGCTGATTTGTTCACCACTCAGCCATAACCCCAAATATCTTTCTGCAAAAAGCAGACTTAAAGTCAAAAGCATAGTTATAGTAAAGGTGCCTAAAGTGATAAAAGTCCAAAATGAAACAAATCTTTTAAACAAATCACGATGTTCTTTTACATTCCAAATGTTGTTAAATGTCATTTCTACTCTGGCCAGCATAAAAACAATAATAAAAATTAGAGAAATAAAACTAATTATACCAAGCTGTTCGATATCGACATTTAAAATATATATTTCTAAATAATTAATAAGGCTTTCTCCAGTACCAGCTGCTAGATTATTTAAAATGAGAGCCTTTATTTCATCAACAATAGTATCCATTTTACCAAAAAAATTAAATAAAGTCATTATATAAAAAGAAAAAATCAAAAAGGGAACTATGGATAAGATTGTAATGTAAACCATTCCCATGGCATGAATGAAGATATCATTTTCTCTGGACTTCTGGTAAACTCTTTTTATAAATAATAAAATCAGGTCGAAAGAGATCAGCGTTTTTGTATTTTTTAAGAATTTATCTATATACCTCATGGGCGCCACCTCTTTTATTATTTTTTCTTCTTACTATTATATTCTTTAAATAAAAAAAATATCCTTCACTGAATTAAAAATAAATATTTGCTGAATAAATAATTTTTGTTATAATTAAAGTGTATATAGACCAAAAAAGGGGAGATAATATGGATAAGCTTAAATCAGGGATTTTATTAATAACAATTGGAATTTTTATGCTGCTCAACACATTTGATTTAGTTAGTGATAACATTTTTCTTTATTTATTAAGTGCTGGATTTTTAATCAGCTACATTTTATTAGGGGGCAGGAAACATTACAGAAATATCGGGTTTTTAATGCCTGCTTCGATTCTAACTTCTATAGCTTTAGCTACCGATCTGCAGAGAATTGATTTTATCAACAATCTTGGTGGTGGAGTTTTTTTTATTCTTCTGGGTATGTCATTTTTAATTATCTTGATTCACAGCAGTGCTTTTGAAAATTGGGATTGGCCGCTGTATCCTGGAGGATCATTAATTATTTTTGGTCTTTTTGTAATTTTCATAGATAACAGTCAGTTTATGCAAAACTTAAATTATTTAAATTATTTGATACCTATTGTTTTAATAGGAGTTGGAGCACTTTTAATTTATTTCAGACAAAATAAAAGATAATTCAAAAAATTAATAATATAAGCTTTAATTAGATATTAGTTAAGAATTGTGGTATACTTTAATGGAATATAAGTTAATTACTAATTTTTATCAGTTTTTAGGGAAAATTCTCTAACTGAAAATAATTTATTAATAATTTCTACCTTATCTATCTGGGTAGAATTTTATTAAATATAAATACTTTCTATCATTAAAGAATTAAAGAAGGGAGATTAGAGAATGTCGAAAAAATTTAAGAGAGTTTTAGTGGCCAATCGTGGGGAAATAGCAATTCGAGTAATTAGAGCCTGTAAGGAGTTGGGCATTAGAACTGTAGCAATTTATTCTGAGGAGGATAGAACTGCCCTCTTTAGAACCAAAGCAGACGAAGCTTATCAGATTGGAAATAATAAAGGACCAATCGAAGCTTATCTGGCAATTGACGAAATTATTGATTTAGCTATTAAAAAGGATGTTGATGCAATTCATCCCGGTTATGGATTTTTATCTGAAAATCCAGAGTTTGTTAGACAGTGTGAGGCGGCTGGAATAAAGTTTATTGGACCTGATGCAGAAGTAATGGAGAAGTTAGGAGACAAGATTAAGTCTAAGATTTTGGCACAGGAGTTTGGGGTGCCGACTATTCCTGGTTTAGAAAAGCCGATTAAAAAAGAAGAAGAAATCAAGCAATTTGCTGAAAAACATGGCTATCCCCTGATCCTCAAAGCTGCCGCTGGTGGTGGTGGACGGGGAATGAGAATAGTTCGCTCTGATGATGAATTAATTGCTCAGTTTAGAGATGCTAAGGAAGAAGCCCGTAAAGCTTTTGGCGTTGACGATATTTTTGTAGAAAGATATCTTGAAAATCCAAAACACATAGAAGTTCAGATTCTTGGAGATGAACATGGAAATCTTGTCCATTTATTTGAAAGAGACTGCTCAATTCAGAGACGTCACCAAAAACTTGTAGAATTTACACCTGCAGTTGCCTTAAGTGATGAGAAAAGACAGGCAATTTTGAAAGATGCTTTAAAATTATGTGAAGGTGCTGGATATAAAAATGCTGGTACAGTGGAATTTTTAGTTGATAAATATGACAACCATTATTTTATAGAAGTTAACCCCAGAATTCAGGTTGAGCATACTGTCAGTGAAATGGTTACCGGAATTGATATCGTCCAGAGTCAGGTTTTAGTTGCTGAGGGATATAGACTTGATTCTGAAGAAATAAATATTCCTAATCAGGAATCGATTAAAGTTAATGGATATTCTATTCAGTGTAGAGTTACAACTGAGGATCCTGCTAATAATTTTATTCCTGATACCGGACGTTTAGATCATTATCGGACAGGCTCAGGTTATGGAATCAGACTTGATGGAGGTAACGGCTATACAGGTGCTATAATTAACCCCTATTATGATAGTCTGCTGGTTAAAACTATATCTTGGTCCAGGACTTTCCCTGATGCAATCAGAAAAGCAATGCGCTCAGTTGAAGAAATGAAAGTCCGTGGTGTTAAAACAAACGCCTCATTTTTAATTAATGTTTTAAATCACAAAGAATTTCAAAAAGGAACCTGTGATACTGGTTTTATTTCCAATAATCCGGAACTGCTTGATGTTAGACCCGGTTCTGACCAGGAACAGAAGATTTTAAGCTATCTTGGTGAGAAAATTGTTAATGAAACAAGAGGTAAAAAACCGAATTTTGACGTGCCTAAAGTACCAGAATTTGAAAAAATTAATGGTCTGGAGGGTACTAAACAGATCTTAGATCAGGGTGGAGCAGAAGCAGTTGTAGAGTGGATTAAAGACAAGGAAGAAATTCTTCTAACAGATACAACCTATAGAGATGCTCATCAGTCACTGATGGCAACTAGAATGAGAACAGTTGATATGGAAAAAATTGCGGAAGCAACATCTCATTTAGCTAAAGATTTATTCTCACTTGAAATGTGGGGAGGAGCAACTTTTGATGTTTCTTATAGATTCTTAAAAGAGTCTCCCTGGGAGAGGATTGAGCGTCTGCGTGAAAAAATACCTAATATTTTATTCCAGATGCTTTTAAGAGGTTCAAATGGTGTTGGATATAAAAATTATCCGGATAATGTAATTCGTAATCTGGTAGCAGAAGCTGCGGATGCCGGCATAGATGTTTTTAGAATTTTTGATTCTCTAAACTGGCTGCCTGCAATGGAAGTTTCTATAGATGAAGTAGTTAAACAGGGTAAGATTGCTGAAGTTTCAATGTGTTATACCGGTGATATACTGAATGATAAAAGAGATAAATATGATCTTGATTATTATTTAGATTTAGCTAAAGGAATAGAGGCAATGGGTGCACATATTCTGGGAATTAAAGATATGGCAGGACTTTTAAAGCCATATGCTGCCTATGAACTAATAAAGGCTCTAAAAGCTGAGATATCTATTCCAATTCACTTACACACTCATGATACTAGTGGTAATGGTGGAGCTACTTTATTAATGGCTGCAGAAGCAGGAGTAGATATTATTGATACTGCCTTTAATACAATGGCAGGTTTGACAAGTCAGCCACCTCTGAACTCAATTGTGGCAGCTTTAACCAATACTTATCGTGATCCCAAAATTAATATTGAAGATATTCAGAAAATCTCAAATTACTGGGGTGCTGTAAGACCGGTTTATTCTCAGTTTGAATCTGAGTTAAAGTCTGGTACTGCAGAAATCTATAAATATGAAATACCCGGAGGCCAATATTCTAATTTAAAACCACAGGTAGAAAGTGTTGGTTTGGGTCACCGTTTCAAAGAATTTAAAGAAATGTATCGTAAAGTTAATTTTATGTTGGGTGATATACCAAAGGTTACTCCTTCTTCTAAAATGGTAGGAGATTTAGCAATCTTTATGGTTAAAAATGATTTAACACCTGATAACATCTGTGAAAAAGGCAAAAATATGGCCTTCCCAGATTCGGTAGAAGCTTACTTCAAAGGAATGCTCGGTCAGCCTCCTGGAGGTTTTCCGGAAGATATACAAAAAATTGTTCTAAAAGGAGAGGAACCAATTACTGTCAGACCTGGCACCTTACTTGAGGATTATGATTTTGAGACTGCAGCTGCAGAACTAAAAGAAGAATATGATTTTGAGCCGACTCAAAAGGAACTTTTAGCATATGCTTTATATCCCAAAGTATATAAAGATTATTTAGAATACCTTGAAGAATACGGTGATCTTAGTCATATGGGAAGTGATGTTTACTTCCATGCACTGCGTGAAGGGGAAACCAGTGAGATTAAAGTTGAAGAAGGTAAAACTTTAATTGTTAAATTACTTGAAATTGCTAAGGTTGATGACCAAGGTTTCCGCAGACTTGTTTTTGAGGTTAATGGTTTTAGAAGAGAAATCAAAATCTATGACGAAGCAAGTACAGCTAAAGTTGATTCTGCAGTTAAACAAATGGCTGATCCTAAAAATGAAATGGAAATTGGCGCCAGTCTCCCCGGTAATATAGTAGAAATTTTAATTGAAGAAGGGGAAGAAGTTGAAGAAAATCAGAGTCTGGTGATTATGGAAGCTATGAAAATGGAAACAAATATAACTGCCCCTGCAGCTGGAAAAGTTGCAGCGATTCATGCTCAGGCAGGTCAGCAGCTTGAATCAGGTGAACTAATCTTAGAATTAGAATAATCTGATCTTGAATACCCGTTTGTAGTCTCAATCTTAAAGAGCGTACAGACGGGTTTTTTATTTAAAATTTACTACTTTTTTAATTTACATTATTATGTTAAAATAGGGTTAGAAGAAGTTAAGCAATATTTTATAAACTAAATAAAAGAAGGAAAGGGGGAAGAGATATTATCTAATTAGATAATCATCTCAAATTTATGTATCACAAAAAAACCAGTCTCGGTCTGGATGAAAATATTGAGTCAATTTTAACCTATGCAGGTATTTGGGTCACAGGTTTGATTTTTCTATTTATTGAAAAGGAAAATAATCATGTCCGTTTTCATGCTATGCAGTCTTTAATCACCTTTTTTTCCTTGTTTATTGCATCTTCTTTAATTTTAGTAATCCCTGTAATTGGAGTTATGATTTCTTCTTTAATAACCTTTATTGGAACAGTTCTCTGGTTTTTATTAATGTATAAAGCCTATAATGGAGAGATATTTAAACTGCCTTTTATAGGTAATTTAGCAGAGGAATTAACTTTTGGTGAAAGTTTTGAAGAAAAAAATAAATAAGAAAAAATTAATATGGACATTTTTTCTTATTTATCAACATTATATAATACCAGGACAAATTTAACATTTATCAGAGTCTAAAATAAAAGCCTGTAGAGAATTTAATTTCTACAGGCTGCTTTAATTTTATTTAAAAATATAAATTTACAGGATTTAGTTTATTTATATAGAAATATAAATAGTGAGTAAAAAATAAAGGGAATAAAAAATAAAGAAAAAGGGGAATAAGATGCTTAAACCGTCTAAAAAGTTTGTTTATTTTACAATACGCTTTATTCTAGTTCATATCTTAGTTTATATTTTCATAGGGGTTATCTTTAAAAATTTTGAAAATTATGTTGGGACATTGATTAATGTAGATACTTATTATGATTTTAAAGCATCAGAGCCTGCCCTTTTTAGGATAGCATCAGTTTTTCAAATTTTTAGAGGTGCCTTTTTCGCTTTCATTTTATATCCTTTTTATGACACTATTATTAAAAGTGAATATGCCTGGCAAAAATTATTTTTTATAATCTGGGGTTTTTCTTTTATCGGAGCAGCGGCTCCAATTCCAGGCTCAATTGAGGGTTTAATTTATACTAACACCACTTTAGTAGAACATGCAATTGCATTTATTAAATATACAGTTGAAATTTCTGTTTTCAGCTGGTTTTTTGTTAAATGGGAAAATAGGACTGAAAGAGATTACAGCTAATTTTGGAGGCAATTATGGCAAATGCTATCAAATTTATTCATACAGCAGATATACATTTAGGTAAAAAATTAAGCTATAATACTACAGCTGATATGAAGGTAAATAAACTTTTATTTAATGCTACTGAGCAGGCTTTTAAAAATTTAGTTGAACTGGCAGTTGAGGAAAAAGTTGATTTTATTTTAATTGCGGGTGACCTTTATGATCGAAAAGCTAGATCAATTAAATCTAGCCGCTTCTTTTCAGAACAGGCTGAATTTTTAAATAAAAAGGGTATTACAATATATATTATATCAGGCAACCATGACCCTGCAGGAGTAGAAAATGAAGTTTTTGAGCTTCCTGAAAATGTAAAATATTTTTCTAGTGAAAATGTAGAAACCCTAAAATTTAAAAAAGACGGTAAATTAGCAGCTAGAATTTTAGGCCAGTCTTACAGACAAAAATTTGAGAATAGAACAATGTATAATTATTATACGGTTCCCGATAATTCCGTTTTTAATATTTCTTTACTTCATACTGCCTTAAATAAGGATAATAATCGTTATGTACCAGTAAATAAAAGTGAACTCTTAACTAAAAGCGAAATTCATTACTGGGCTTTGGGCCATATTCATCAATATCAAAAACTTAATCACAAACCTTCGATAAATTTTTCTGGTACTCTGCAGGCTCACAATATTAGTGAAGAGGGTAATAAAGGGGCACTTTTAGTAGAAGTAGATTCTAATTTAAAGGTTAAAGAAAATTTTATTCCGCTGGCACCTGTCGTTTTTAATGAAATTGTAATCAATCTAGATCAATACGATGAGCTTGATAATCTGACTGAGCTTAAGCAGCTGATAAACAGCCGCCTAGAAAATTATAATAAAAATATTAGATTCGAAAACAAATCAAAAAAATTTAAACTTAAGGTGCTTGTACTTCGTTTAAATATCAAAGGTAGAACTGAACTTCATCAGTATGTAGAAGCCAATAGAGACGAACTTGAAGAAACACTTTTAAAGGATCTCAGAAGTAGATTTAGAGTAGAAAGTCCGACTATCTGGCTGCATTCTATAGTCTTAAGAACCGCTGCTCCTATAAAAAATTTAGAAGCACTTAAAAAAGGCAGTGAGCTTTACCAAAATATTGATCAGTTAATAAATGATATTTTAGCTGATTCAGAACTAAAACGAGAGTTAATAGCTGAATGGGGACAGATTTGGCAGGGAGATCAGAATCCTGAAGATAGAGAAAATCATAAATTTTTTGCTGATAAAAAAACACTAGCAGATATCTTAGAGGAATCGGAAAAAATCATTATATCTGAGTTACTAGAAGGCGGAGATTAAATGTTTTATAAAAATATTTATATTCGTGATTTTGGAATATTTAGTAATCAAAATTTAAATGATATTTCTAAGAAGCTGGTTGTTATTGGAGGTCATAATAGAGCCGGAAAGAGCAGCTTTTTAAAGCTGCTGCGTCATCTGCCTTTTGGTTTACCTCAGGATAGTTCAATACCTCCTGCTAGTAACCAATATTATATTGAAGCTGAGATGAAACGGGAATCTAAAAGTTACAACTTATTTTTAGAAGGTTATGCCGCCCCCAAAATTTTAGATGAAAAACAAAATAAAATTAAAGCAGCAGAAATTTTTAATTATTTAGATCAGCTTAGCTATCAGCAGCTTTTTACAATTAGTCTGGATGAACTACAGCAATTATCTAAAATTACTAAAGGGAAAAAGAAAGAAAAGCGCCTATTTTCTATTTTGCTGGGAGCTGGTCTATCCGAATTAGTTAAAGTTCCGGAATTAGCAGATAAATATTATAACTATGCTAAAAATATAGGGGGTACTCTAGGTGACCCTTCAGTTGCCTCATTTAAGCCCTATTTTAACGAGATTCAAGAGGCTGAAGCATTAAGAGATCAAGCATTATTAGAAATTAAAGAATTTAATCTTAAAAAAGAAAAATTAAATACAGCAAAGCAGAATTTAGAAGCATTAAATCAAAAAATTATTGGATTTGAGAATGAGATTTTTTTACTTGATCTACTCAAAAATAATTATTCTATTCTTGAAGAAATAGAAAATTTACAGGTCAAACTGGAGCAATCATCAGTTCAGGATCAGGACTGTAATAATTATCTCGAACTTGATCAAATTGTCAATTATCAGCAAAATTTTGATAAAATAAAAAAAGAACTTCAATCTAAAAGAAATGATTTAAATAAGTCAGTAAAAAGCAGTTATTCAAAAAAATTCTTAGAATTTATTAAAAACAATAAAAACCAGATAAATAATCAGCAGCAAAAGATAGATTTGCTTAATGAAAAAATAAAAAATTTTAGAACTCAAAAAATGAAAATAACTAATGAATACCAGACTTTAATTTTAGAATTAGAAAATCTAAATTCTAACTGGCAGCAGCCTTTGAAAAAATTAGAGACAATAAATTTAGATTTAATTGAAGCAGAAAAGTTTAATAATTATTTAAACAAAAATGAAACATTAAAAGCGGAGGTCAAAAGTATAACAGCAGAAATTGATAAATTAGGAAATGAAATCAAAAACATCGAAGCTGATATCAGTGCTTTTGACTATAAAACACCAAATTCAATTTTGAAAACTACTTATTCTATTTTAATTTTATCATTTTTTGTTTTGAGCAGCTCTTTCTTTATCGATTACAATCAAATTAAATATTTTGCTCTACTAATTGCCGGGGCCGCCTTTATTTACTATAGTTCTAATTATAAAAGTTCTAAATTAGAAAAAGAAAAAGCTGATAAATTAGAAAAGGAGCTCAGCCAAAAGAATGATAAATTAAATTTCTATAGAAAAGATCTGACCCGAAAAAATAAAAATTTAAAAAAAGTTCAAAATAATTTAAGTGATTTTTCTAACCTCCTGGGACTGGAAAATATTGAAGTTAATGGGGATTTAAGTTATTTAAAATCCTACTTTTTAGAAATCAAAGCTAAAAAAAGAAGATTTAAAAAGCTAAAAATAGAGGAAGAAGAGAAATCTAAGCTCAAAGATGAAATATTACTTGATTTAAAAAATATATATGATTTAATTAAAGAAACAGCTAATTACTATAATGACCAATTTATGCTGAGTTCTGTCCTAGAAACTAAAACTTCTGATTTAATTTCTAAATCACAATTTTTATTTAAAGAGTTGAATAAATTATCTGAGATGAAGGAACTTGCTGAAAAATATTTAGACAAAAAAAGAGAATTTGAGCTTTTACAAAATCAGATTTATGAATTCCTAGGTGATTTTGAAAGAGAAAATAAATTAGAATTAAGATTAGAATCTTATCAAAAAAAAGCAGAGGCAGCTGCTGAATATAAAAAAAATAAAAAGAATTATGACAGTCAAAAATCTCAAATAAAACATATTTTAGCAGCTTCAGATAAAACTAAAAAAATTTTAAATCAAAAGGATTCTGATAAAAATTATTATCAGCTTTTTCTAAAATTATATCGTGATTTCTCTTCCCTAAATGCAGTTGAATCAGAAAAGAATTCTTATGAAGAACTGCTGTTTTCATCAAAAAAGAAAAAGAATAAGCTAGAAGAAAAAATAATTACTTTTAAAAATAAAATTGAAGAGCTTGCAAGTTCTTCAAAAATTGAAAATGCTCAAATTAAGATTGATCAGGCTCAAAACAATTTAGAAAAAAGAGCCCAGAGGTATGCTGTAAATAAGAGTGTTTATTTTATTTTAAAGAAATTAAGGGAAAGAATGGTAGAAAAAGCCGAAAAGGAATTACTGAAACCTGCCTCGAATATTTTGGCTGAAATTACTGATAATTATTATAATAAATTAGAAACCGGATCTGATTTGGAAGCTTCAGAGTTTCAGGCAGTTACTAAATCTGGGAAAAAATTCAACAGTGGAGAACAGTTAAGTCAAGGTAGTCTGGAACAGCTGTTTCTAGCTGTCAGAATCAGCAGAATTAAAGAAATCAAACCACCTTTACCACTTATACTAGATGATTCATTAGTTAATTTTGACAGTAAGCATTTATATAACACAGCTGAAATAATTTCTAATTTATCAAACAACCATCAAATTTTTATTTTAAGCTGTCACCCTCATTTAGTTAAATATATAAGTGAAATATCTAATTCTGCTCAATACTGGAAGTTAGAAGTTGGTAATTTTGAATTAAGCAGCAGCCAAAAACTAATTTCTCATTTAAGTCTTTAAACAGTTGTTTAAAAAACTATAATAATACTTTGCAGTTTAAATGCTAATAAATAATATTAGAAAGAGGTGATCAGATGGAGAAAAAAATTGAAAATATTAAAAAGGATATCAATAATTACTTAAGTCAATCAAAAAATATTCAGGAAGAATGGATCGAAGATAATCACCCAATAGATATTGCTGAAGCACTATCTGAGTTAGAAGCCTCAGAAATAAATAACTTCACTAAATTAATAGAAACTGAAGACCTTGCAGATATCTTTGAAGAATCTGAAAAAGAACTTCAGATTGATATTTTAAAATGCAAGAGTTCTCAAGAAATAATTGAAATTTTTTCTCATATGGCAGCTGATGATATAACTGATATATTAGGATTACTGCCAATTCAGAAGCGAAAAAAATTACTGCGCCATATGAAACAGGATGATGCTTTAGTAGTTAAAAATCTGCTGGGATATGATAAAGAATCTGCCGGTGGAATAATGACCACCGAATATCTTCTATTAAATAAAAATTTAACGACAACTGAGGCTTTGAAAAAATTAAAAAACATTGCACCTGATACTGAAATTATTGATACTATTTTTATTTCAGATGATAATAAAAAGCTTGTAGGAAGTGTTGACTTAAGAGATATCTTAAGTTCTGATGATAATAAAATTTTAGAAGAATTAATGGATGACAATATTGTCAAAGTTACAGCAGATGTTGATCAGGAAATAGTTGCTCAACAGGTAGCAAAATATGACCTTACTGTAATTCCAGTAATTAATAACAGTGGAATTTTAATTGGAATTATCACAGTTGATGATATTATTGATGTTATTGAAGCAGAAAACACCGAGGATTTATATAAAATGCATGGTGTGGATGAAGAAGAAAGTTCTAATGCGACTTTAATGCAGTCAGTTCAAAGCAGATTACCCTGGATGTTTATTAACCTAGCGACAGCGTTTTTAGCAACCTTTACTGTAGCCATTTTTGAAGATGTGATTTCTCAAGTTGTTGCTTTAGCAGCAGCAATGCCGATAGTTGCAGGAATGGGTGGAAATGCCGGTACTCAGACTCTTTCTATTGTAATCAGAGGTATAGCTTTGGGAGAAATAGATTTTAAGGATAATTGGAAGCTGCTTTTTAAAGAAGCTATGGTTGGAATCATCAATGGGACTGCTACTGGATTAGTTACTGGACTTATCTTATATTTAATGTATGGCAATTATTATCTAGGACTTATAATTTTTCTAGCTATGATCTTAAATCTGCTGATTGCAGGTATGTTTGGCTTTTTGATTCCACTCTCACTACAGTCACTTGGAATTGACCCTGCTTTAGCATCAGCTATATTTGTAACAACAGTTACAGATGTTTTTGGTTTCTTTGTCTTTTTAGGCTTAGCTAAAACTTTCTTAATCTATTTAATATAAGTTAAACCTTTTTGAATTGGAATAATATATCAATATGTGAATATAATAAATATATAAACTTTATTTTTTAGAGAATAGATAAAGGATTTTCTGCTTAAATCTTGAAATATTATTAGGGACAGCAAAATAAATATACAAATGAGGTGCTATACTAAAAGTGGAAGATAAAACAATAACTAAGATACCATTTGGGCAGCTGGGGATTATTATTCATGAGAGCTGTAAAGAGCTGGGAAAAAAGGTTGATGATTACATTGTTGAAAGAAGAAAAGAGGAATTTGCCAATAGCTGTAGTGAATATCATTTAGAAGAAATTAAAGAGTCATATATTATTGATAATGAGATCATTCGTTTTTCTAATGGTGAGGCCAAAGGACACCTAAAGGAAACAATTAGGGGTAAAGATATTTTTATTTTGGCCGATATTGGCAATTATAGTGTAACCTATAATATGTTTGGAATTAAAAACCGCATGAGTCCTGATGATCATTTCCAGGATATTAAACGTTTGATATCTGCGATTGCAGGCAAGGCTAGAAGGATCCATCTTATTATGCCTCTTTTATATGAAAGCCGTCAGGATAAGAGAAATAGTAGGGAATCATTAGATTGCGCTATGGCTCTGCAGGAATTAGAAAATATGGGTGTTGAAAACATTTTCACATTTGATGCACACGAAACAAGAGTTCAAAATGCTATTCCACAAACTGGTTTTGAAAGTCTTCACTCTACATATCAAATTATTAAAGCAATGAATAATTCAGAGGCAGAAATTCATTTTGATAAAGATGAAATGATGGTGATTTCACCTGACACAGGTGCTATGGACAGGGCAATTTATTATGCAGGTGTCTTAGGTCTGGATGTTGGTTTATTTTACAAACGAAGAGATTATAAAAAAATTGTAGATGGCAGAAATCCAATTATTCAACATGAATATATGGGAGCAGATGTTGCAGGTAAAGACATTTTAATAGTCGATGATATGATAGCATCTGGTGGATCTGTTTTTGATATTGCCAAAGAATTAAAAAATAAAAATGCAAGAAATGTTTATGTAGCTGTTTCATTTTTACTATTCTTTTCAAATTGATGATTCATATTTTATATTTTTGGATACTACCGAGAACACCAATTTAAATTGGCAGCAGCAGTGGTTAAAAAATGAATTAGAAGAAGCTAAAGGTTATCAGAAAAAATTTATAATAATGAATAAAGCTCCCCTTAAAGTGGATACAGAATATTTAATAGATGACAGTATAAAATATATAAGTAATCAACAGTTAAGGAATTATTATCAGGAGATTTTTACAAAATATAATATTGATGCTGTTTTTTCTTCTAATATAGAAATCTTTCATCAGGAAGAAATTAAAGGTGTTGATTATTATATAAGTGGTGGTGCTGGAGGTGAACTTATTTTTGATAGCGATAAGAGTTTCTATCACTATCTTTTGGTAAATGTAAATGACGATGGGATAAAGGTCAAGGTAGAGCGTTTAGAAAACAATCCAGGTTTACCCTCAAAGCTGTTAGTTAATATTTGGGTTGCACTGCAGTCTTTCTTTTATGCTAATTATATCAATATTTTATTAGTATTATTCATTGCTTTAACAGTATTTTATATATTTCACAAAGAAATTAATAAAGAAGTTAACTACTACCGTGATTTTGCTTATGCTGAAAATGAATATAAAAATAAAAACCTAAAAATTGCGATGTTTACTAATAATTATTTTCCGGTGATTGGTGGAGTTCCGATTTCGATTCAGCGTTTAGCTAAAGCGCTGAGAAAAAAAGGGCATGAAGTCAAAATTTTTGCTCCTGAATATAAAAATAAAATCCAAAATGAAGATGAAAAAAATATTATTCGCTGTAACTCTATATATTATTATGAAGAAGCAGGTCTAGAATTTCCGGTTACCAATATTTATTCACCGCAGATAAAAAAAGATTTTCAGGCTGAAGATTTTGATTTAGTTCATGCCCATCATCCATTTTGGCTGGGCAATAAAGGAAGGAAATTAGCAGAAGAGTTTAATCTACCTCTAGCCTTCACTTATCATACCCGTCTTGAAAAATATGCTCACTATGTTCCTAATATATTGTTTATACGTAAGTTCTTTGCCAATCGACTCTCACATTTTTTGATCAGAAATTTTGCTAATAAAACTGATGCAGTTTTTGCGCCAACTGAGTCTACTAAAGAATATCTGCGTAATGTTGGAGTCAGCAGATACATTAAGGTGATGCCAACTGGTATTGACTTTGAATACTATAACTGTGATGAGAATAAAATTAAAGAGCTTAGAAAAGAATTAATAGGAAAATCTGAACACTTGTTAATTTCAGTTTCTAGATTATCGAAGGAAAAAAACTTATATTTTTTGCTAGACGGAATTAATAGGTTAAAGGAAACATCTGAACTGGATTTCAAACTAATTATTATTGGCAGCGGCTCAGAAAAAGAAAATATTATGCAGTTTATCAAGGATAATAGTTTGGAAAATTATATTGAATTGATTGGTGCGGTTGATTTTAGAGAAATGGCTAAGTATTATCTGGCTTCAGATTTATTTGTTTTTGCGTCAACTACTGAAACACAGGGGATGGTTCTACTGGAGGCTATGGCTGCTAAAAACCCTGTTGTTGCTGTTAAATCAAGTGGAATAGATGATGTGATAGAAGAAGCTTCTAATGGATATAAAACAGAAGAAGAGATTGATAAATGGAGCAGCAGAATAAAAGAGTTACTAAATGACAGAAAAAAATATGAGGAATTTTCACAGAATGCATTTGAAACAGCGAAAAATTATTCAATTGAAAAAATGGCTGAAGAAGCTGAAGAACTTTATTATAAAATTATGCAGCTCAAAAAATATCATAATGATTGAAATGATGAGATCTTTAAATTAAATTATTGATTTTTCATCAAAAAAGTGGTGCCAAAAGCTTTTACACTTCTGACACCACTTTAAATTTAAGTTTAAATTAAGTTACAAAGCTAAACTATATTATTTTATCTTTATTTAGATCTTGCAGCTTCAATATTGATTTTAGTTCCCTTAATATAATTATCTTTCATGATCTGTAATACTTCATGACCCTTTTCTCTAGGAACTTCAACAAAGGTGAAGTTATCATAAATATCAATTGCTCCAATTAAACCACCGGGCATTCCTGTTTCACCAGCAATAGCACCTACAATATGACGAGGGGAGACTCTGTCTTTTTTACCAATGTTGATAAATAATCTAACCATTCCTGGCTCAGCTCCAGTATCACCAAAGCTCTGGCCAGAACTTTCAGCCTGATTATCATCATTATCTTTGCTATCCATTGATTTTTTCATTAAAGCAGCTGCAATTTCAATTGCTGAATACTGCTCATCAATTAAGTCTTCAATTAGCTCAATGTATTTCCCTAAATCTGCAGAATCCATATATGAACTCAGCTTATCACTAAATTGATCAAACTGAGCTGCTTCAATATCACCCTGAGAGGGAATTTCAGATCTTTTAATTTTAGATTTTGTATATTTTTGAATATCTCTTAACTTATAGATATCCTTACCTACTACAAAACTGTGAGCTTTACCACTTTTTCCTGCTCTACCTGTACGACCAATTCTGTGGACGTAATAGTCAGTATCCTGAGGTAAATCATAGTTAAATACTGCTTCAACATCTTCTACATCAATGCCCCGGGCTGCCACATCTGTAGCAACCAGAACTTCTATAATTCCATTTCTAAATTTATTCATTACTCGGTCACGTTGATTTTGATTTAAACCACCATGGATGGCATCAGATAAGTAACCGCGTGCCTGAAGTTTAATATTCAGCTCATCAACCATTTTACGGGTATTACAAAAAACAATCGCTAATTCAGGACTGTTTAAGTCAAGAATTCTGGTTAAAGCTTTTAATTTATCGTGTCTTCTAATCTCATAATAATACTGTTCAATAGAGGGTACTGTTAATTTTTCGTGAGCAACTCTTAAAAATTCTGAGTTTTTCTGATACTTTTTGCTCAATCTTTTAATTGACTGAGGAATTGTTGCAGAAAAGAAAAGAGTCTGTCTCTCATCTGGAATATCTCTTAAAATAGTTTCAATATCATCAATAAAACCCATATCTAACATTACATCGGCTTCATCAAGTACAAAGTAATCTATATTATCAAGTTTTAATGTTCCACGACGAATATGGTCCATTACTCTACCAGGAGTACCAATTACAATTTGGACTCCTTTATTTAGAGCTTTAATCTGTCTTCCAATTGACTGTCCACCATAAACCGGGAGAGTATAAATTCTTTTTTTGTATTTTGCTAATCTTTTTAGTTCCTCTGAAACCTGAATAGCAAGCTCTCTTGTAGGACAAAGAATAATTGCCTGGGGATCTTTATTATCAGCATTCATTTCCTCTAAAAGAGGGATACCGAAGGCTGCTGTTTTACCAGTACCTGTCTGGGCCTGTCCCACAATATCTTTACCATTAAATACTGCTGGGATAGCATTTGTCTGAATTGGAGTGGTTTCCTCAAAACCCATTTCTTCAACTGCTCTTAAAATTTCATCTGATATGTTTAATTCATTAAATTTAATCTTTTGCAAATTTACTTCCACTTCCTTTTTTAAATTATATTCTTATACTAAATCTACCAACCACGCATTTTCTTAACAAATAATACTGCAGTAGATTGCTAAATTTATACTTATACGTAAAAAACCCCGACTACAATTCATATAGTCAGGGCTTAGTTGCTATATTATCTATTAAGTTATTTAATATTAATTTTTTAGTCAGCTCTTTTAGTATAACTTAGGCTATGCTTAAAGTCAAATTGGAGGGACAAAGTGTAAAATAAGTTTTGGAGGGATTTCTGTTTGACAGATTGGTGTCGGTTTGTTATCCTATTAATGGGTTGAGTTATTGGGGTTAATTTACCCCGCATTATTATCAGAGTCTAGCGTTTGCTGATAATAATTGAACTATTAATTTTAAGCATCAGGTTTAGAATTTGTTCTATTTGAACATTTTCTAAACCTTTTTTTGTGCCAGTAATATTTTAAAAAATAAAATAAAATAAAGAGGTGACAATATTGAAAATAAAAGCAGATAATCTCTATAAGATTTTCGATGGCAAGGGCCAGCAGGAAATTAAAATGCTCAAAAATGGTATGAGTAAAGATGATATTTTAGAAAAAACAGGGGCTACAGTTGGAATCAATAATGCCAGCTTTGAAGTTGAAGAAGGAGAAATTTTTGTAATTATGGGACTTTCCGGTAGTGGTAAATCGACACTGCTCCGCTGTTTAAATAGACTGGTTGAGCCGACTTCTGGGTCAGTTAAAATTGATGGTACAGATATTATGGATCTCAATAAAGATGAATTAAGAGAGTTTAGAAAAGAAAAGTTTGGAATGGTATTTCAAAACTTTGCCCTTTTTCCATACCGAACTGTTTTAAAAAATGCTGAATTCGGTTTGGAAATTCAGGGAATGAATAAAGAAAAAAGAAAAGAAAAAGCAATGACTGCTCTAAAGCAGGTTGGACTGGAAGGTTATGAAGAGCAAAAACCGGATCAGCTTAGTGGAGGTATGCAGCAGCGTGTTGGTTTAGCAAGAGCTTTGGCGGTTGACACAGATGTACTGCTGATGGATGAACCATTTAGTGCCTTAGATCCTTTAATTAAAAAGGATATGCAGGATAAACTTCTTGATCTTTATGAACACATTGACAAAACAATTGTTTTTATCACCCATGATTTAGACGAAGCACTAAAATTAGGTGATAGAATTGCAATCATGAAAGATGGAGAAATAGTACAGATAGGAAACCACGAAGAGATATTAACAAATGCTGAAAATGATTATGTAGCAGAATTTGTTCAGGATGTTAATCGTTCTCGTGTTTTAACAGCTGAAGATATTATGGATAAACCAACAGCCGTTTTATATAAACAGGATGGTTTACGAACTGCTCTGCATAAAATGCGACATAATGAATTAGGAAGTATTTTTGTGCTAGGGGAAAATTTGAAATATAGAGGAATTGTTACCATTGAAGATGTGGTTGAATCACTAAATAATGATAAAGAAAATTTAACTGAAATTATAAAAAAAGTACCCTTAGCTAAACCTGAGGAAAGTGTTAATGACTTATTTTCTAAAATTGCAGATATTGACACACCACTGCCAGTGTTAGATGAGAATAAGAAACTAAAAGGAATTATTGTCAAAACACATGTAGTAGCCAACCTTGCTTCCGAAAAAGTATAATAAATTTAGACTGATTTATAAAATTTACAGTTAAATTAACGAATAATATTTCTGGAGGGATATAAATGAATAAGATAAAATTAATTTCAACTTTGCTCATCGTTCTTTTAGGATTTGGACTATTTGCAGCAGTACCACAGGCTGCAGCTCAGAATGATACAATTAACTTTGGTTATGTACAGTGGCCTGGTGTAACAGTAAAAACTCATGTTGCAGCAAAAGTTGCAGAGTATTTAGGTTATGAAACAAAGATGACAGCAGCTCCTGAAACAGTTATTTTTAAAAGTTTAGAAAATAAAGATCTAGATGTCTTTTTAGGAAATTGGCTGCCGACAATGGAAAAAACGTTTTCGGAGTATCAGAAAAGAGGAGTTGTTAACAACGTAAGAGTTAATTTAGAAGATGTTGTTTACAGAACAGCTGTACCGGCATATGTTTACGAAGCTGGAGTAAAATCTCTATCTGATTTACAGGAAAACGCTGATAAATTTGGTAGTAAGATATATGGTCTTGAACCTGGTAATGCTGGAAATATTGTTATTCAAGATGCAATTAAAAATAATACCTATAATTTAGGAGATTGGTCTTTACAGTCCAGTTCTACAGCTGGAATGCTTTCTGCAGTCCAGAGAGCAGTAAATAATGAAGAATGGATTGCTTTTAACGGCTGGAAGCCACACTATATGAACTTGATGTTTGATCTTAAATATCTTGAAGACCCTGAAGGAATTTGGGGAGAAAGTGATAGTGTCTATACTACTGTAAGAGAAAGTTATCAGGAAGAGAATCCTAATTTCTATAAATTCTTAGAACAGTTTAAAGTAACCGCTCCGATTCAGAATGTCTGGATTGATGAATATCAAAATAAAGAACGTGATCCAGAAGCAATCGCTGAAGAATGGATTGCAAATAACTTAGATATTGTTAACCAGTGGGTATTTGGAGTGAAAAGTACTGATGGACGAATGGGAAGAAAGGTAATAGCTGAAATTGTAAATAACTAAGTTAGATTAATAAGAAAATATTATTATAAAAATATAAAGTAGTGCTCAATAAGTAAAGCTGGTGGTGTCAATTAAATTTGGTGCCGCCAGTAAAAATTTAATAAAGGATGGTGATTATTATTAACAACATTATTGAACTACTAACAACAAAAATTCCTCTGGGGAACTGGGTAGAAAATTTCATTAATTTTTTAATAAATAATTTTGGTGGACCTCTAAATGCATTTTCATCTTTAATAGAATCAATTGTAGGTGGAGTGGAAACAGTACTTGCTTTTCCGCATCCATTAGTTTTTATTGCAATATTTGCCGCAATTGCCTGGAAACTTAAAGGTAAAAGAATGGCTTTATTTGTTACTTTAGGTCTATCTTTAGTCTTAAATATCGAAATGTGGGATCCATTAATTATAACCCTGGCCTCAATTATAACTTCTGTTTTAATTGCACTAATAATTGGGATTCCTGTTGGTATTATCAAAGCACATAACAGGGTAGTGGACTTAATTACTCGTCCAATATTGGACTTTATGCAGACAATTCCTCCTTTTGTTTATTTAATTCCCGCTTTAATGTTCTTTGGTTTAGGTAATGTATCAGGAGTAATTGCAACTGTAGTTTTTGCAATTGCACCTCCAATTAGATTAACCTATCTTGGAATTCAGCAGGTAGACGAAGAGCTAGAAGAAGCTGGTCATGCCTTTGGTGCTAACTGGTGGCAGATACTATTTAAAATAGAACTGCCGGGAGCTATGCCTTCAATCATGATGGGAATTAATCAGTGTATTATGCTTTCTCTATCAATGGTTGTTATCTCAGCTATGATTGGTGCCGGTGGTCTTGGTAAACCTGTTCTTAGATCTTTAAATACGGTTGATATTGGCTTAGGTTTTGAAGCCGGTCTGGGAGTAGTAATTATAGCGATGGTTCTAGATAGATTGTTTGGTAGAGATTCGTAAAATATAAATTTCTAAGACAAAAATATAAAATAGAGATATACACATTAAAAATCCCGCCTGGGCTTTAAAACTTAAGCGGGATCTTATTAATTCTAATTATAATTTTTAATAGGAATAGGATCAATAGTCTTGATTTTTAAATTAAACTACACCCTGATCTAACATCGCATTGGCAACTTTTAAGAAACCAGCAATATTGGCACCAGCAACTAAGTCACCCTCCATTCCATATTCAGCAGCAACTTCACTTGCATCTTTATAAATATTAACCATAATCTTCTGCAGTTCCTGATCAACTTTATCAAATGTCCATTCATCAAACATTGCATTTTGAGTCATTTCAATCGCAGAAGTTGCAACTCCACCAGCATTGGCAGCTTTACCAGGAATATACAATACATCCTCATCCTTAACGATTTTTATTGCAGTTGAAGTTAGCGGCATATTGGCACCTTCACCAATTGCAATTACTCCGTTATCAATTAATGTCTGAACTGCTTCTGCATTTATTTCATTTTGGGTTGCACAGGGAAGAGCAATATCACATTCAATCGACCAAATATCTGTGCAGTTATCACAGTATTTTGTTTCAGGATACTCTTCTAAATATTCTTTTATTCTACCGCGATTAACTTCTTTAATTTCTTTAACTAATTCAAGGTCAATTCCATTTTCATCATATAAATAACCAGAAGAGTCACTCATTGCTACAACTTTTGCTCCAAGCTGGGTAATTTTTTCGTTAGCATAAATTGCAACATTACCTGAGCCGGAAATAATAACTTTTTTATCATTTAAAGAAATTTTATGGTCTTTCAGCATCTCTTCTAATATGTAAATCAGACCATATCCTGTAGCTTCAGTACGAACTAAACTTCCCCCCCAGTCAAGACCTTTACCGGTTAAAACACCAGCTTCATATCTATTTTTAATTCTTTTGTACTGACCAAAGAGATAACCAATTTCTCTACCACCAACACCGATATCACCAGCAGGAACATCAGTCTTATCCCCAATGTGGCGGGCCAGCTCTGTCATAAAACTCTGGCAGAAGCGCATAACTTCCTGATCTGATTTGCCCTTTGGATCAAAATCACTCCCCCCCTTACCGCCACCGATAGGACGACCGGTTAAAGCGTTTTTAAAGATTTGTTCAAAACCTAAAAATTTAACAATACCTGCATAAACTGAAGGATGAAATCTTAGTCCCCCTTTATAAGGACCTAAAGCTGAGTTAAATTCAATTCTGAAACCTCGATTAACATGTGTTTTTCCCTGATCATCTACCCAGGGAACACGGAAAATAATCTGTCTTTCCGGTTCAACAATTCTTTCTAAAATGCCGTTTTCTTCAAATTCAGGATGTTTCTCGAATACCGGACCTAAAGATTCTAAAACCTCTTCCACAGCCTGATGAAATTCAGCTTCACCAGGATTTCTTTCAACTACCTGTTTCATAACTTTTTCAGCATAATTATTCAAACTTTTCACTCCTCAATAATTATTTTCGATTGACTTATACAAATTAATCTTAATATATATTTCACTTAAAATCAATTAAAGATGCCATGTTTTTCCTTGTATACAAGGATATTTGGATGTTGAATTTTAAATTTTCTTATTATTCCTTATTATATTGAGCAGAAAAAGACGATAGAATTCTTGACAAGCTTTCTTCTATTATATATACTTAAACAAAGTTCAAGTATAATAAATTTTAATAGGAAAATACCTCATCAATCAGATGGGGTAGAGGCGCGAATTTAGAAGAGTATTTTTCAACTGGAGCTTAAACCGCTGTTGGAAAAGAAAGGCTAATTTGCCGAAGCTTTCAGCCAGGGTTTAATGGCTGTCTGCTGGGTCTGCATAAAAAATATGCAGAACTGTCATTAGTAGTTTTATCCAGGCTGCTGATGTTGAGCTATCTCGAAAGATGGAAGAGGTGATTTCTCTGATTAAGTATTTAACTCAGCGATTTCGCTGAGTTTTTGTTATATATATATATATTTTTCTTTTATAAGTGAATTATGATAAAATAAATATAATATAAAAAATTTAAAATTGGAGTAGATTTATGAAAAAAATAACTATAAATGAAACTAAAATTAGAGAGACTGCTAAGAAATATGGAACTCCATTCCATATTTACGATGAAAAGGTAATATTAGATCGCTTAAATACCTTGATTTCTTCTTTTGATTGGAGTGAATTTAAAGAATTCTTTGCCATTAAAGCAAATCCTAATCCCCATATTTTAAAGATTATGAAAGATAATAACTGTGGGGTTGATGCAGCAACTGTAACTGAAATCAAACTGGCTGAAGAAGTTGGTTTTAGTGGTGAGGATATCATGTTTACTTCTAACCTCACAACATTAGAAGCTTATAAATATGCTGTCAATAAGGGAGCTATCATTAATATTGATTATGCTCCAGATATTTATGAGCTTTTTGAAAATGGAATTATTCCGGAAAATATTTGTTTTAGATTAAATCCCGGTTCAATTGAAAATGAAATTATGGGTGATTCAAAAGAGTCTAAGTTTGGCTCAACAGCTGAACAGATTAAAAATGCAGTAACTTTTTTAAAAGAAAATAATATTAGTTCAATGGGTCTGCATACCATGGTTGTTTCCAATGAAAATGATCCTAAAATTTTTGGAGAATATACTGAAATGCTCTTTGAATTTGCCAGAGAAATAATTTCAGATTATGGTGTAGAAATTGATTTTATTAATATTGGGGGAGGTATTGGTATCCCTTATGAAAAAGAACAAGTTGTTGATGTTAAATCAATTTCTGAAGAAGTTAAGGCATCTTATAACAAGGTATTAAAAGCAAATGGTCTTGAATCCAAGATTTTTATGGAGTCAGGCCGCTATATTACCGGAGAATCAGGCTATTTAGTCACAGAAATAATTAAAGAAAAGGAAACATATAAGAAATACTTGGGGGTAGATGCTTCAATGTCAGATCTTATGAGACCTGCCATGTACAGAAGTTATCATCACTTAACAAATATCGATGCAGAAGCTCGGGGAGAAGACGAATTTGAGGAATATGATGTAATTGGTTCTCTCTGTGAAAACAATGATAAATTTGCAATCGACCGCAAACTCCCTAAGAGTAGATTGGGGGATTTAATAGTTATTCACGATACCGGTGCTCATGGACATGCGATGGGTTTTAATTATAACGGAATGCTGAGAAATGGAGAATTTTTATATACCACTGCTGGAGAAGTCAAGCAGATTAGAAGAGATGAAAATTTTGAAGATTATACAACTACAATTATAGGGGGCTATTAATATGTTTAAGGGTGTAGGTACTGCTTTAATTACTCCATTTAAGGATAATGGAGAGGTAGATTATGATTTATTTGAAAAACTTTTAGAGTACCAATTAGAAAATGATGTTGATGCACTGGTTGTACTGGGAACTACAGGTGAATCACCAACAGTTCATTTAGAAGAAAGAAAAAAATTAACTAAAATAGCAGTTGCCAAAGCTGATGGTAAAGTACCGGTAATTGTTGGTACAGGAACCAATGATACTGTTAAAGTTATTGAAATGAATAAGCTGGCTGAAGAACAGGGAGCAGATGGAGCTTTAATTGTGACTCCATATTATAATAAAACAAGTCAGGCAGGTTTAGTTGACCATTTTACCCATATCGCAAGACAGACTGAGCTTCCAATTATTGCCTATAATGTTCCCTCCAGAACCGGAGTTAATATCGAACCGGATACTTTTAAAAAGATGGCTGAGATGGAAGATAACATTGTTGCTATCAAAGAGGCAAGTGGAGATATGAGTCAGATTTTAAATGTAATTGAAATTGCAGGTAATGAAAAAACTATTCTTTCCGGAAATGATGATCAGGCCCTACCATTAATGATGTGTGGTGGTAGTGGTGTTATTTCCGTAATTTCAAATTTAATGCCGGGAGTTATGAAGGAAATTACCTCCCACATTTTAGCTGAAGAATATCAGGCAGCTAAAGATTTACATTATAAATATCTTAAATTAATGCGTTTAATTTTTATTGATGTTAATCCGATTCCAATTAAGTTTGCAATGCAGCAGATTGGTTTCTCAAATAATAATCTCAGACGTCCTTTGGTTAAATTAAGTCAGGAACATCAGGAATTAATTTTAGCAGAAATGAAGGAGTTTGATATCGTATGAAATATGGAATCATAGGATATTCAGGACGGATGGGCCAGGCGATAGAAAAATTGTTTTCTAAAGCCGGCCATAAGCTGGTTTATCAAAAAGATGAAAATAGTGAAAAAGAAACAGAAAAGCCGGAAGTAATAATTGACTTTTCTTTAAAAGAAGCTTTTCCAAAGACAGTTAGGGTCATTGAGGAAAAAAAGGTGCCGCTGGTTATTGGAACAACCGGACTCGATGAAGATGACTTTGCTAAATTAGATAAGTTAGCAGAAGAAGTGCCGGTGATTCAAAGTTTTAATTTTTCAATTGGAATCAATATTTTATCTGAACTGATTAAAAAAGTTAATCAGTATGTAGATCAGGACTGGGATATTGAAATTTCCGAAACTCATCACCGTTTTAAAAAAGATAAACCATCGGGGACAGCAATTATGTTGGGAAATCTTTTAGATAGAGATATCGAAATGCATTCTAAAAGACTGGGTTCAGAATTTGGTGAGCATGAAGTTGACTTTGCCAGTACCGGTGAAGTGCTGACTTTAAAGCACAGAGCCTACTCGAGAGAGGCTTTTACAAGAGGTGCCTTATTGAGTGCTGAGGCAATCTTAGATCTGAAGCCTGGATTTTACAGTTTTCCTGAAATTTTAAATAATTAAAATATAGATCCACTTCTTTCAAAAAAACTAAAATTTATATAGATAATAATTATAGTTTAAAAAGTTATAATTGGAGGCAAAAAAATGAATTCTTTCGATTTAATTGACTATATTTCAAATTCCACTAAAAAAACACCTGTTAAGTTTTATATGAAAGGTGAAGATTTAAAAGATATTTTAAGTACTTACGAATATTATGGAGATGACAGCTCAGGAGTTGTTTTCTGTGAGCTAAAAGAGGCAGAATCCCTAAAAGAAGAGCTGGGCGATAAGCTGAGTCAGTCCAGAATTGAAATAGACAGATTAAATTCTGCAATTCCATTAGCTGACTACAGCCAGTACAACTGTCGTATTGAACCGGGAGTGTATATCCGTGACCAGGTTGAAATCGGTGATGGCTGTGTGCTGATGATGGGAGCGGTAATCAACATTGGGGCTCAGATTGGTGCCAATACAATGATTGATATGAACACAGTGCTCGGAGGTCGGGCAGCTGTTGGTGATAACTGCCACATCGGTGCCGGAACTGTGCTGGCTGGAGTTATTGAACCACCTAGTGCTGACCCGGTAGTTGTGGAAGATAATGTGCTTATTGGTGCTAACGCAGTTGTCTTAGAAGGAGTTCGGATTGGTGAAGGTGCTGTGATTGCAGCCGGTTCAATCGTTATTGATAATGTACCTGCAGGTGCTGTCTATGCTGGTGCTCCTGCTAAAAAGATTAAGGATGTAGATGATCAGACAAAGCAGAAGACTGAAGTAATGGCCAGTCTGCGTCAGCTTTAAATCAAAATTGATTTACATTTAGAAATTAAATTTCAAAAGCATAAACTTCAGCATAAATTACTAAGCTGGCTGGATTTTATTTTGGCCAGCTTTTAAATAGGCAGGATATGAAATTTCCCCAAATAATTTTATAAAGGATGTTTTAAAAATGCGTTATTTAGAACTCTATAACAGTTATGATTTTAAAATTGAGAAGGCAGAAGGAGTATATATCTACGATCAGAAAGGCAATAAATATTTTGATACTTTCTCTGGGATTGGGGTGCTGGCCCTGGGCCACAGTTATCCAGAAGTTATAAACGGAATTTCAGCTAAGTTAAAACGCTATGCTCATACTTCAAATTATTTTTTAGACGAGGATACTGAAAGAGTAGCCGAGTTAATTACTGATCCTGGTGATAAAGCATTTTTTGTTAATTCCGGAACTGAGGCAACTGAGCTTGCTTTAAAAATTATTAAAAAGAAAATTAGAGAAGGTAAAATATTATTTTTCAGCAACTCTTTTCACGGCAGAAGTTTGGGAGCACTTTCAGTTAACGGCTTCCCTGGAATCAGAGATCAGTTCAAGCCACTTTTGTCAGGTACAGTAGAAGCTGAGTTTAACGATGTGGAAAGTTTAAAAATAACTGCAGCCCAAAACCCGGATATTAAAGCAGTCTTTTTTGAACCACTACAGGGTTCTGGAGGAGTTCAGCCGGCATCAGAAGAATTTGTAGCTGAATTAAATAAGCTGATTGAAAATAATGACTGGATTTTGGCATCTGATGAAGTTCAGGCAGGTCTATATAGAACTGCTAAACGATATTCCTTTGAACATTTTGATTTAAAACCTGATTTAATTACTATCGCCAAAGCACTTGGAGGTGGCCTTCCCTTGGGAGCAGTAATCATGAAAGGAGAAATGACTGAGGTTTTAGAACCTGGTGATCATGGTTCAACCTTTGCTCCTAACCCACTTGCCCTACGGGGAGCAAAAATAGTTCTAGAAAAACTTGAGCCTATGCAAGATTCAATTGCTGAAAGAGGAGAATACTTCTTAAATAAATTAAAAGAGCTTGAATCTGATAAGATAAAAGAGGTCAGGGGTATCGGTTTAATGCTGGGAATCGAATTAAAAGAGGAAATTTTTAATTTAAGAGATAAAGCTCAGGCAGAAGGTGTGCTGCTGAATATTGTTAAAGGCAGAGTAATTCGCTTTTTGCCTGCTCTTAATATTACTGAAGAGGAAATTAATAAGCTAATATCAAAATTAAAGAAAATATTGAGTTAAAATAAAGTACCGGGCATCTGGATTTACTTTCCAGTTGTCCGGTACTTTTGTTTAAAAATCTGGCATCTCATCAATAGCATTTTTCTTTTCCTCAGTGTCGACATGGGTGTAAATCTGAGTTGTAGATAAATTAGCATGACCCAAAAGATCCTGCAGTACTTTTATATCTTTAGTCTGCCGATAAAGAGTAGAAGCAAAGGTATGGCGGAGTTTATGGGGAGTAATCTTATCTGCCCTGCTTAAACCTGCTTTTTTTGCATATTTTTTGACAAAAAGCTGAATAGTCCGCGGACTAATTCTTCTACCGTGCCGGGAAATGAAAACAGCCTGTCGGGCATCACTTTCCTTGATTTTAATTGAATTTCTTTCCCGCATATAGCGTCTGATTGAAAGAACTACATCTTGATGCAGCGGCACATAGCGTTCTTTTTTACCCTTACCATAAAATTTAATTGAACCATCATCAAAATCAATATTATCAAAGTCCAGATTAACCAGCTCTGATATCCGGAGACCTGCATAAAGGAAAAGTTTAACTATGGCCAGATCACGAAGTCGGTTAATACCACCATTCTCATCAATTGCCTGAATAAATTTCTGTGCTTCTTTGAGTTTTAAATAGATTGGCTCCAGTCTGGTATCAGTCTTACTGCTTTCAATCGCCTCTGCTGGATTTTTATCAACTATTCCGTAGTGGAGAAGATATTTGTAAAAAGAACGAACAGCAAAGAGCTTTCTATTTCTGGTCACTGCCTTATTGTTATTAATTATTACTGCATCAGCCAAAAACTCTGAAATATCAAGGCGGTCAACATCATCCGCCTTAAAACCTTCCTCAAAATCCAATTCTTCTCTGAGATATTTATGTAATTGATGCAGATCACTGTCATATTCTTTAATTGTTAGCTCTGAATATCCCTTTTCCACATCAAGATATTTTTTAAATTTATTTAAAGCCTGTAAAAAATCAAGTTGAGAAATTTTAATCACTTCCTTTGTTTGTACTTTTTTTCTTGTACCTTTTCTTGTACCAGGTACAAATCAATTGATTTGTACCTGGTACCTCTATATATATATCTTATTCAATTAAAAACTTTAAAATCCTCTATTTTTGCTCTTGACCTTCTCTGACCTTTGTACTATAATTATAATAGAAAGCAAATTGTAGAGATAAATAAAAATTGAATATTTAGACTTAAAGGAGGAATAAAAATGGATATGGAAAAATTCACACGCAAGGCACAGCAGAGCCTGGTAGAAGCACAAAACATTGCGAAAGACTACCAGCATCAGGAAATATTTCCATCTCATTTATTTAAAGCATTATTAAATCAGGATGACGGAATTGTGATTCCACTGCTGCAGAAGGCTGAAGCAAACCTGGCTGAGCTAAAAGCAGAAAATGAAGACTTGCTCCAAAAACTCCCCCAAGTATATTCTGAGCAGAGCGGACAGGCCTATATGTCACACCAGTTAAATGATATTATGAGAGAAGCAGAAAAACAGGCAGATGGACTTGGAGATCAGTATATTTCAACAGAGCATTTTTTGCTTGCTATTTTAAGAAACCGCAAAACTGATTTAGGTAAAATGCTCTACGAGAAGAATTTAAATTATAATGATCTCAAACAGATTATTCAGGAGGTCCGCGGAGGCAGCAAAATTGATTCTCAGCAGGGAGAAGAAGGTTTTAATGTTTTAGAAAAATATACAATTGACATCACTGAGCTGGCCAAAAATGGAAAATTGGATCCTGTTATCGGTCGTGATAATCTAATCAGAAGAGTAATGCAGGTTTTATCCCGCCGCCGCAAAAATAATCCAGTTTTAATTGGAGAGCCGGGTGTAGGTAAAACTGCAATTGTTGAGGGGCTGGCCCAGAGAATTATTAATGGTGATGTTCCAGAAGGTTTAAAAAATAAGAAGGTAATTTCACTTGATATGGGTTCTTTAGTTGCTGGAACTAAATTTAGAGGTGAGTTTGAAGAAAGATTGAAGTCAGTCTTAAAAGAAATTAAAAAGGCTGAAGGACAGATAATTCTCTTCATTGACGAAATGCACACCTTAGTTGGAGCTGGTGCAACAGAAGGTTCAATGGATGCAGCCAATCTTTTAAAACCAGCCTTAGCCCGGGGTGAACTGCACTGTGTTGGAGCAACTACTTTGGCTGAGTACAAAAAACATATCGAAAAAGATGCCGCTTTAGAGCGCAGATTTCAGCCGGTACAAGTTTCAGAGCCCGATATTGAAGATACAGTTTCGATTTTGAGAGGTTTAAAAGAAAAATACGAAATTCACCATGGGATTAAAATAACTGATAATGCAATTGTAGCTGCGGCCAAACTTTCTGACCGCTACCTGACAGAAAGATTTTTGCCTGATAAAGCTATTGATTTGATTGATGAGGCGGCTTCTAAAATTAGAATTGAAATTGATTCGATGCCGATAGAAATTGATGAACTTGACCGCAGAGTCAGACGGCTGGAAACGGAAAAAGAAGCCTTAAAAAATGAAGATACAGAAGAGGCTCAGGAGCGGTTAGAAGAGATTGAAGAAAAGCTGCAGGAATTAAAGGACCAGCGTGATCCCCTGCGCTTAAAGTGGAAAAATGAAAAAGATCAGCTTGCTAAAATACAGGAGTTAAAAGAAAAAATTGACCAGGTAGAATATCAGGCTGAAGCTGCAGAAAGAGAGGCCAATTATGAAGAAGCAGCCCGACTCCGTTATGGTAAATTAAATGAGCTGCGCAGAGAATTGGCTGAAATTAGCCAGAAAGTTGAAGAGTCCCAAAAAGATGCCACCCATCTGGTTAAAGAAGAGGTGACAGAAGAAGATATTGCAGAAATTGTTTCCCTCTGGACCGATATTCCACTGCAGAAACTGATGGAAGAAGAAAAGGAAAAGCTGATCCATTTAGAAGATGAATTAGAAAAGCGGGTTGTCGGTCAGCATGATGCAGTTAAAGCAGTCAGTAATGCAATTCGCCGCTCCCGCACAGGTCTCCAGGATGCAGATCGCCCCCTTGCTTCCTTTATGTTTATGGGACCAACCGGAGTTGGTAAAACAGAACTTGCCAAAACACTAGCTGCCTACCTCTTTGATGATGAGCGAGCTCTGACCAGAATTGATATGTCAGAGTACATGGAAAGACATGCTGTTTCCAAACTTATTGGTTCACCTCCCGGTTATGTCGGATTTGAGGAAGGTGGACAGCTGACAGAAAAGGTCAGACGTAATCCCTATTCTGTAATTTTATTTGATGAGATCGAAAAGGCTCATCCAGATGTATTTAATATCCTGCTGCAGATCCTTGATGATGGTGTTTTAACTGACAGTCAGGGTAAGGAAGTTGACTTTAGAAATACAGTAATTATAATGACTTCCAATGTCGGCTCCCAGTATATTCAGGATTTAGATAATGAAGTCAAAATTAAAGAAGAAATTGATGAAGCCCTCAAGGGACAGTTTAGACCTGAATTTTTAAATAGAATTGATGAAAAGATTATTTTCCACTCCTTAACTAAGGATGATATCTTTAAGATTATTGATATTCAGATCTCATATCTGCAAAATAATTTGTCTGAACAGGATATAGAAATCGATTTAACAAAGGCAGCCAAAGAGGAGCTCTTAGAACTCGGCTTTGATCCTGCTTATGGTGCCCGTCCTCTAAGAAGAGTTATTCAAAATCAGATTAAAGATGAGCTGGCCATACTGATTCTAGAAGAAAAAATTAAAGAGGGAGATAAAGTAGAAGTTGATTTTGAAAATGGTGAATTTAAATTTAACAATTAATTAAAAAAAATCTAAGCAAACTAAAAATTATCTTAAAGTGCAGACCGGTAAAATTACTGGTCTGCTTTTTTTTAATGAAGGAAAATATTTATCTATCACGAAATATAACTACTGTACATAATTTATTTATAAAATGAGGTAATTAATCTAGAAGTGAGAGGTAATTAAATGTCAAAAGATAGGAATAATATTCGACTGTTTATTTTTGTCACAGCTTTTTACTGACTGCAGCAGCTGTAATTATTGGTTTTATTTTAAGCCTCAAGGTTGATGAAAATAAAAAAATTGACCATCAGACAATTACTTTAAAGGAAATAATCAAAGTTGCAAAAAACAGAAGTCTGCTGGTGTCTTTAATCAGCCACCTCTATCTTTTATATTTCAATCAGATGCTTAACGGTTTTTCACAGGGAATGATTTTTCCGGTATTAATGGGTTTGAGTATTAAAAATGTAAGAGCAAATAAGAGGGGAACAGCAATGGGCTTTTTTCAGGTGGATTAAACTTAATGAAGAATAACTTATTATAAAACGGATAATAAAATTTATGAGTGTAGATTTGACGTAACGTAATTAAATAATGGAGGCAGTAAAAATGAATGAAAAAGAAATTATTGAAAAGACTAAAAAACCAATCACAAAAAAATCGTTGGTTAATGATTTAAAACAGTTAAATTTAAAAGGGGAAGTAGTCATTGTTCATTCTGCACTCAGCAAACTTGGCTGGGTCTGTGGAGGAGCAGTGGCCTTAATTGAAGCTCTGCAGGAAGCAGTTACTGAGGAAGGAACTCTGATCATGCCGGCTCACAGTAGTGATTTTTCAGAACCTAAATACTGGGGGAATCCCCCGGTGCCGAAAGAGTGGTATCAGACAATTAGAGACGAGATGCCTGCCTACAGACCAGAAGTAACTCCCACCAGAGGACTAGGTGTAACTCCAGAAATTTTTCGTAAATTTCCAAATGTTGTAAGGAGTGATCATCCCTGTCTCTCATTTGCAGCCTGGGGGAAAGAAGCTGAGGCTATTACAGCTGATCATAAGTTAGATTATGCCCTGGGTGAAAATTCACCTCTGGCTAAAATATATAGGAGAAAAGGTAAAATCCTTTTAATCGGAGTTAGACATGAGAGCAATACTTCACTGCATCTGGCAGAATACAGGGCTGAGCATGAGATTAAAATTAAAATTTTTGGCTCTTCAATCTTAAAAGGTGGAAAAAATATCTGGACTAAATATCAGGATATTGAATTTAATGATGACCTCTTTCCTGCAATCGGTAAGGAATATGAGTCAGAATATAAATATAGTACTGCCAAAATTGGGCTGACAGAGGCAAAATTATTTGATCAGCAAGAAATGGTTGATTTTGCAGTAGACTGGCTGGAAAAACTAGAAAAATAGGTGTGAATTTATTTTTTAAGACATTTATAAGGAGAAAAAAATGAAAGCATTAATTTTCATTCTCCACATTTTAAGGCTGAGGATTTTGCTGCAGCAAATTTGAATAATCAGGAACTTAAAAATAATGTCAGCAAATTTTCAAAAAAGTAGGAGATCTGTATGGGCGGGGCGGTGCAGTCAGCGGCAAAGCTCTCTCAGAGATGGGAGCTATGGCTAGAAATCTTATTGAAGGCCTTGCCTTGGTCAGGCAGCTGATAATCTGATGAGGAATTAAAAAAATAAATTTATAAAAATAAAGGGAAAATAAGCCAGATAAAGAAATATAAGAATATGGAAACCAATAAGAGATGGGAGCTTATTTATTAAATGAGGTTAAAGTTAGATAAAAGTAGAAATTTAATTTGTGTGAGTTTTGATTATGATGAAGTTGTGATCAGAAAAATGAACTCAATTCCTGGGAGTCGCTGGAATCCAAAAAGAAAGTACTGGACCTTTGAAAATAACTACAGCAATCTGGCCCTATTTTTAGAAATGTTCAAAGGTGAATATCTGCTATTTGATTCAAAAATGAAATATTTTGCTGATCCAGAATTAATTGCTGACTATTTTAATTATTATTATTTGCCTCAATTTGAAAAAAAGCTGAAGTTAAAAGGCTATTCTCAAAACTCAATTAAGGTTTATTTAAACCACAATAGATCATTTATTAAATATATTAAAAAAGATCTATTCAGGATAGAAATGGCCGATGTTAATGATTATGTGCTGTATCTCCTGGATGAGCTGAATAATACCCATTCTTATGCTAACCAGTTTATCAGTGCCTTTAAAACTTTTAATAATTTAATTTTGGAGCTTGATGGAATTAATAACAAACTGCTGCGGCCGAAAAAGAAAAAGAAGCTGCCTAAGGTTTTAAACAAGAGAGAGGTGAAGGATATTATTGCAGCAGTTGATAACTTAAAACATCAGTTAATTCTGATTTTGACCTATTCAGCTGGTCTGCGGGTAAGTGAAGTTGTAAAACTAAAAATTTCTGATATTGATTCTGATAGAATGCTGATCTATGTCCGTTCTGCAAAGGGATATAAGGACAGGTATACTCTACTGTCTGAAAGTGCTTTAACTAAGCTGAGGCTCTATTTGAAAGCCTTTCAGGTGCACAAATATGATGCACAGTGGCTTTTCCCTGGACAGAATAAGGAAAAGCATCTTTCAAAGCGGAGTGCTCAGAAAGTTTTTAAGCGCGCCTGTAAAAAAGCAGGGATCAATAAGGAGGTTGGAATTCATTCGCTTCGCCATTCTTTTGCCACTCATCTACTTGAGCAGGGAGTTGATTTGAGGTATATACAGAATCTTTTAGGACATAAAAGTTCAACTACAACTGAAATTTATACTCATGTTAGTAATAAAAACTTGATTGAAATTACTAATCCTTTTGATAAATTATAGATATACAGATTTTAACGAAATAAACGGCGTGAAGATTGGACAGTTTCAGTCTTTAAGAAAGTTTGTACGCAAACATGAGAGTTATACGACATTAAACTAAGCAAGTATGTTTTCAGCTCGGAAAGAACGAGATGGATTTGTAAAACTCTCTCAGGTAATTCAAGAGCATTAATAATAATTAAATCAGTAATTTTAGATCTTATGGTT
>Ga0208552_1008_pt1 | contig 93620 bp, 91 predicted proteins | sample Halion_FD_187366 | JGI IMG/M metagenome (GOLD analysis project Ga0208552, IMG submission 187366) | Lab enriched deep subsurface shale carbon reservoir microbial communities from Ohio, USA - Halanaerobium induction (SPAdes) (version 2) ...
TTAAGTGAGATTTCTCGTTCTTTAGAAGAAAATATACTTTTTAAAAAAACTATTGAAAGATTATCCAGAAATCTTAAGAATTTTGATGATCAAAAAGATTTGATAGAAGAATACATAAACAAAATAAGGAGCAATTATTCCACCAAGACCATAAAATAAATGGAGAAGATTGATCATTTTGCCTCTGTTTTTGCTGTACGATATTGAAATCAGATTTACTGAAACAATATTTAAAAGTGTTAAACCTGATCCAAGCAGAAAAAATGAAAAAGTTAAAAAATAATAATTTGGTGATAAATAAATAGCAGCTAAAGAAATTATGTTATAGATAATCCCATAAAAAAGTAATTTTATTAAACCAAATTTCTCAATCAGCTTTCCACTTAAAAAATAAAGCAGCATTGACCCAATTGAAATAAAAGATAACAAAATGCCAAGTTTGCTGTAGTTTAGAGCATAATCTTCTATTATATAAGGACCAACCTGAGCTCTTAAATTATTTACTACTCCATTCATCATCATTATTGTAAATGCCAGGATCATTAGTCGCTGTTTGTTTTTTATCATATTTTCACCTTATTCAATATCTATTTCAAAATTTTTCTTTCTTATCTTAAATCATTTCATAAATTGCTGCTAAAATCAACAAAACAGCCTCTCTTTTGAAAGAAAGACTGTTTTTGAATTATTCTATCTATATACATTATACTTTTCTACCGCTAACTAAATATGAATTGTAATCTATTTCTTTTATCTTGATATTTTTTATAGCTCGCTCTTCCAACATTGATTTCAAATCATCTTTTTCAATTCGGTGATGAAGAGGTGGTCCTTCTTCTCTTTGAGAGGGGTCCCATTCTATAAAAACAACCTTAGATCCTTTTTTCAAAAATTTAAAGTAATTATCTAAAAATTTATCTTTCTCCTCAACTTCATGAAAAAGATAGGCAAAAAGCATAAAATCTGCTTTTTGATGTAAATTAGCATCATTATTATCACTTTTACAGATCTCAATTCGATTTGAAAGTCCAGCCTGTTGAGCCCTATGTTTCAAATCTAATAACATATCTATTTGAACATCTACTGAATAAACTTTCCCCGTTTCTCCAACTATTTCTGCTCCCGGAAGAGAAAAAAATCCATTACCAGCTCCAATATCTATAAAGATATCCCCAGCTTCTAAATTTAATTCTGTCAGAAGTTGAGCTGGTTTCAAACTTTTAAGCCTTTTTTCTGCAAATAATTTTTTCTTTTTTGATGAATGAAATCTTTTACCTGCCATATAATCACTCCTATCAAATTAAATAAAAACTTAATTTTAAATAATACTAAAATTTATTATAATTATCTTTAATTTCTATTATTAATTATAACCAACTTTTCTGAGTTAAAAAGTAAAAGACCCTACAACTATCAAGATTGTAAGGCCTTTTACCAATCTATATTAATCTAATAAGGAGCAATTTTTGGATTTTAATACCGGATATTTGGATGTCTTTGCAAGTTCTCGGTACCAAAATAAAACTAATTATCTTCTGGCTTCCCAGGTGTCACACCAAACATTTTCATTATATGAGCCTTTAAACTCTGATTTACCCATAATTTTTTCTATAGTTTGTCTAATAACTTCACTTGTATTCCCATGTGCATTAATAAATGTTTTGATCATTGGTACATCTAAATAATGATTTGTATAATTTAAAGAAACAAATACAGTTGGAATTTCAGCAGCATACCAAGGCACTTCATTATCCATCGGTGACTTCCACTTAATTCGATAATTATTCTGCTGAGCATAACCTCTGACATCGGCAAATACAAAAGCTGCATCATATTTGTCTCTGTATTCCATAATCTTGCCCTTATCTCTTGACTCACCTTCGTTTAAATCAACTTCAAAACCTGCTTTTTCTAACTCTGTAATAATTCTATCTCTAGAAGATGTGTCGCTGTTGTAAATACCACCAAGTTCTCCGTATAAATAATACAATTTGATTCTAGGATGTGTTTCTGGAGTTATCGGCAGCTGACCCAAACTATCTTTTACCAGGGTTATAGCCTTATCAGCGGCTTCTGCTGCTATTTGATGGTGTTCATCCTGACCAATAATATCTAACTTATCTTCAGCTGGCATTAATTCATTTTTCTCTGCTTTTTTATGAAGATTAACTGCTGCTTTAAGCCCTAAAATTCTTTCTAAAGCCTCATTTAATCTTTGATCTGTAATTACACCATTTTTATAGCCGTCCAGCATAAACTGAAAATCTTCTTCTTTGTCATTGAAAAATAGGAACATGTCACAGCCGGCAGCAATAGCGCCAGGAACATAGTCTTTTCTCGGCATTGCAGCGGTCATTCCTAACATATGAGAAGCATCGGTAACGATTAGCCCATTAAAACCTAGTTTGTCTCTTAGTAAATCATTTAACAGTTCTGGGGCCAGAGTTGCAGGCATTATTTCTTGTTCTGTTAATTCTGGATTAAGCTGTTTCTGATATTCAGGCATTGCAATATGACCTGCCATAATACTCATTAGACCATTATCAATATGGTGTTTATAGACTTTACCAAAGGTATTGTCCCATTTTTTAGGCTCAAAATCATTAATTCCTAAAACTAAATGCTGATCTCTTTCTTCAACTCCATCACCTGGAAAATGTTTAACACAGGTAGCAACTTCACCTACTTCATTATCTTTTAAGCCCTCTAAATAGGCAGAGGTATATTTAATCACCTTTTCCGGAGTGTTCCCATAAGCTCTAGTGTTAACAATAGTATTTCGCCAATTATATAAAATATCAACACAGGGGTCAAAGTTCCAGTTAACTCCTAAAGCAGCCTCTTCACGACCGCTAACCAGACCTGCATTATAAGCAACCTCTTCTGATTCGCCAGCTTCACACATTGCTCCACTTGCAATAAAAGTACCATCAGTACAGGCTCCATCTCCTCCATTATCACAGTTAGCTGCTGCTAATAATGGAATTTTGCTGGCTGACTGCATATCTTTGATAAAATTATAAATTTCTTCTGAACTTTTGCTGGCATATCTAATTCCACCAACATGATATTTTTTTATTATTTCCTGATTATTGGGGTCATCAAGATCACCATGAATTCTAGTTATAAATAATTGACCAATTTTCTCTTCAATAGTCATCTCAGAGATTGTATCTTTTACCCACTTCACATCTTCCTCATTTAAATAAAAAGGCTTTGCTTTTAAATCTACCATGATTACCTCCAGTTTTTATTTCTTTAAGTTTAAATTTCATTTCAAAATAAATTTAAATTTCTTAATTAACTTATCTTCATATTCTTCCCGATAATTACCAGCAAAAAACTGAGCAGCAGTTTGCTCAAGAAAAACACTCCATGATTGTTCTTCTTCTGTTGGTATGATTGGATAAAAAGAAACATCATTTGTTTCAGCTGCTCTTAAATCTCCCGGAGCATCACCAATCATTAAAATATTTTTAGTTTTATATCCTTTTTGCTTTAGATCTTTGATATTATCAGCTTTTGAGCCTGCTTCCTGACCTAAAATTATTTTTACATGTTTTTGTAAATTATAACTTTCCCACTCATCTAAAAGGGCTTCTTGGTTGGCTGATGAAACAACTGCAATGTCTGCTTTAGGACTTATTTTAATTAGTGATTCCTTAACACCTTTAAAAACTTTTTTAATATCTTTTTCTAGTCCTGAAATTTTTTGATTAACCTGCTGACTCCACTGCAGGGCTAATTTAAGTTCTTCTTTATTTTTACTTTTCTCTATTTCTCTCTTTAAAGCGGGATTAGATAATTCACTACTTGTTTCTACCCACTGCTGAATTTTAGTAATTTCTGGTAAATTATGTCCTTCAACTTTTAGATCATTAAAGGTTTTAACCAGACCCTTAAATCGATTAATTCCTCTTGTATTTGAATAAAGATTAACTTTATCCCACTTTTTTAAGAAAATATCTTTAACTGATTCTAACCCCCAAACTTTTACAGCTTCCGGGCCAAATGCTTTTTGATGTTTTTCAGTCATTGTGTCAATAGCTGAACCATCAGAATCAATACAGATTAAAAATTCTTTTTCTTTTGCAAAATTATTGATTTCAATCATATTTTCACCTGCTTTGTTTGTGATTTTATTTACTTGTACCAGGTACAAATAAACTTATTTGTACCTGGTACAAAAGAATTATTCCCATCTTGCTTTTAAGAGATGTGCTGCCATTTTAGGCTGTCTATCTCTAGTGAAAGCACCTTTTTTATTGCCGTTCACTCTTAAAATACCTTCTACGGTCTGGAAATCAGCAAAGTTCCACATCTGCTCTCCTACAATTGAATCACAGTTATCAAAAACCTGATGCTGTAATTCTAGATATTCATTTTGGTATTCTTCTGACCACTGGACTGAAGGCAGTTTATGGATTCCAGCTTTAGTATCTGCACCATATTCAGTCATTATAATAGGTTTTCCTTCATTTTCCCAACCGTCCAGTTCTTCTTCAAAATTCTTTTTGGAATATCTGAGCTCAGATCCTCCCATTAAATACCAGCCGTAATAACGATTTAAGGAAATTACATCTGCAAATTGAGCAGCATTACATTTACCGTACTGAGCAGTCATTATATTAGTAAAAGTTAAAGGTCTAGCCTGAGGATCAAGTCCTCTAGCATAGGAAAAAATATCTTCAAAATACTCTTCAGCTCTCTCCTGAGCACTATCTGGCTCATTTGCCAGACACCACATTACAACTGAAGCATGGTTTTTATCTCTCTTCATTAAACGCTTGATCTCTCTTTTATGGTTTTCTTTTGTTTTTTGATGCACAATTTCTTTATCAAAGAAATCAGATTCTTTTCCAGTACCTGCTGCCAGGAAGTTCATATTCATATCAAAAAGACCCACTGCTGGGGTTTCATCAATTACAACAACCCCTCTGCGGTCACACATTCGATAAAATTCTTCATCATAAGGATAATGTGAGGTGCGGACAGAATTAGCTCCAATCCAGTCTAAAAGTTCAGCGTCTCTAATCATTACTGCTGGATCAAAACCACGGCCATTGATCTCACTGTCTTGATGTTTACCAAAGCCTTTGAAGTAAAATGGCTCATCATTAATTAGGAAGCGATTACCTTTGACTTCAACTGTTCTAATTCCCACAGGTAGTGGATAAGTATCAACTATTTCGCCACTGCTTAACAAACTAACTTCTAAATTATATAAATAGCCTTCACCAGGCTGCCAGAGATTAACTGATTCTACTTCCAGCTTACCACTATCTCCATTAGCCTCAGCCACAACATTACCCGCTTCATCTTTTAATTCAACTTTAATCTCAGAGTGAGAAGTGCTTTCTATTTCATAGTTTAGATAACCTGTATTTCCCTCATAATCTGTAACTGTCGAAATATCATAAATATAATCTTTAGGTAAAAGCTGAATCTTTACTGCAGAATGAATTCCGGCATAATTAAAGAAATCAAAATAAGGAAATAATCTTTTTTTACCGTCATCATATTCTTTAACCTGACCGGTAGGAATAGTCGTTAAATCTAATTCATTATTAACGACTACAATCAGAGTATTTTTAGCTCCAAAGTCAGCAGCTTCATTAATAATTGCTCCAAATGGCATGTATCCACCTTCATGTTCAGCAATTTTAACTCCATTTAACCAGACTTCTGCTCTATGAGTTGCACTGCCAAAACGAAGGTTAACATTTTTCTGCTGCCATTCCTCTGTCAGATAAAACTCTGTCTGATACCAGACATCCCCAACATGTTCTCTCACATCTTTATCTGTAAATAAATCATTAAAACTTGATGGAACAGGAACTTCACTGTAATTAGATAAACCATTCTGCCAGCCTTCGTCTCTTCCTTTTCCCTCAAAGTCTACTTTAAACTTCCAAATTCCTGATAAGTCAATAATCTGTCTTGTCTGAGATTGAGCAGGATATAAAAACTGTTCTTCCATTTATTATCACTCCACTTATTTCAAAATTTATAATCATTAATCCATCTGGAATTCTTTAAAAATTTTAGAGAAGCCCTTATCTTTAACTTATACATAATTTATATTGAATTTATTAGGCGGTAGCTGTCGCTGATTTCTTTTTATCAATTTCTTCCTGAATTTCAGCCATTTTCTTATCATCTAAAGGATAGAATTTCATTGCAATTAAAGAAGCAACATGTCCAATTAAGGGTAAACCAAAAACGATAAACAATATTGCAATTTCTAAACTTGCACTAACCGGAGAGTTAGGTGGAATTTTTTGGCCTCCATAACCAGCTAAAGCTATACTGAAACCAATAATTACAGTTCCTAAAGATGAAATCATCTTATCAACAAAGGAGAAAATAGTACCAATAAAGCCTGACATAAATCTTCCGGAGCGGCAGGATTCATAATCAGTACAGTCTGCAATCATCGGAATTACTATATTACCTGCCAGCTGACTTACAGAATATTGAGCTCCTAAGACTACTAATAATATTAATACTCCTGTAGTAAGTTCACCTTCAGCCAGCATAGGTGTAATTACAAGTAGAACTAAAATTAAAATTGTTCCCATCCAGGTTAATTTAACAAATGCATTTTTAAGCCCCACTTTTTCTGCATATTTAACTCCCAGATAAGTTACTAAAATAGCAGGAGCCATTACCCAGACCGAAAACGTTCCCTGAAGAGCAGTATTATATAGAATATTAGAAAAGAAATAGACAAAACCGGCACGACGGGCAGTTAAGGCTAGTTTATCTGTAGAAGCTGCTACAATTAGCATCTGCAGAGGACGATTGTTTTTAAGAACTTCCCAGGCATCTTTAAATTTAATTTCAACTGCATTTTCTGCCAGTCCAAAATATTTTGTTCTATCCTTAGACCAGATACCGATAATCGCCATAATTGTCATAACAAAAGAAGCTGCCATAAAAATAACAGAAACTGTTGACCATAGAGCCGGATCATTTACATTTTGAGCGTATTTAGGTGCCATATAGGTCATAATAAACCAGGTAGCACCAGCAAAAAGTAGTGTATTATAAATTGCATCAAAAAAGGTAAAAAGTGGTCTTTGAGCAGGGTCATTAGTTAATGCTGCCTGAGCCCCCTTAGTACAGGAAGTCTGAAAAGTATAACCGATAATTGCTAGACCATATAACAGAGCTGTAACAATATATTTAGTCTTGGTGGACCATTCTGGTGGAACATTAAATAGTGCAATAATCATAATCACTAAAATAATATTACCAATAAGCATAAAGGGACGATATTTACCAAATTTAGTGTCAGTTTTATCAAGTATGAACCCAATTACAGGATCAGTAAAACCATCGAAAATTCTCATCGCAGTTGCTATTCCACCAACAATTGCTGCAGAAAGACCAAGTACATTTTGAGTAAAGAAAGCATAATACATAATTAGTACAAATGCCGTATTTGTAGCAGTATTGTTTAAAGCAAAAAATGCAATCTGCCATTTCTCTGCATTATGGTATTTTCCCTTTTCTTTTAACTTTTCTCTTTTTTTCTTAATTTCTTTTTGATCTGGTTTATTTAACATTAATAAGTCCTCCTATTTTTTAGTTGTTAATCGAATCTCCCGGGATAAGTTTAAGTTGTAATCTTCTTAATTTCTTATAGGACTTATGTTAGAATAACTAACTCTTATAATTATTACTCTATTAATAGTATAAAATAATTTGAATATTATTTCGTCTCGATTTATTTGGATTTATATAATAAAATTACAGTCAAATTTAAAAATTATACCATAACAAAAAATCAAACCCAAAGAAAAGATAAAATTTAATATCTCTTCTTTGGGTTCGGGGCTTAAAGTGTAAAATATTATATTTTTATAATTGAATCTGAAATTGTTTTCTCAGTAAATAAAATTCAATTCCATGTCTTTTTACTTCAGCTTCTAAATTATATTCACCTTTTAAATCCAAATAATCTATCATTAAATCAGGAAAAGATTTGTTTTTCAAGTATTTAATTTCATGATTATTTAAATCTGAAGGAGCTCCCATTTTAATCCACTGATCAAAGGCTGAACCAGAATCTCTATTTAAATGATAATGACTTAACTTATATTTCCCTTTAAGACCTGAAAATTTAAATTTGAATTTTAAAGAATCCTTATTTTCAAATACATGATATCTATTATACTCATCAATTATACTGTAATCTCCATTACGATAGCTCTGATTTAAATAAGCATAATTATACAATAAAATCTGAATATCGTCTCCTTTACAGGTTATTATATAATTTTCTCCCTGAGCAATAATTTCATCTCCCAGTTCTGAAAGAATGATATAAGCATAATAACCAGATTTTTTAATCCCTTCTGTATTCATCAAACCTCTGCCACCGAAAAAAGGTAATTCGTTAATTGGCCATTCTGAAATCAAATCTGATAAATTTAAATAGCCAAGTCCATCCAATTCTTCTTGAAGTTTTAAAGCATTATCAATGATAAAATCAGCCATAAAGGCAGTATCATGTACCAATTCTTTTGCATTCCAGCTTACATTCCACCTGGTTGCTATTAACTCTGCTTTCGGATAATATTTTGCCAGTAGATTATTTATTTTTTGAGATATCTTAATTGAATAATCTTTTTCTTTGAATTTAAATTTAATATTTTCCAGAGTGCTTTCTTTATAAAACTTACTTAAATCAGGATCCTCCTCCATAATCGGAACTGAATTGTGATAGAGATTAATATTATAAAAGTCTATTGCAGTATCATTCTGCTCAGCATATTCCAGGAATTTTTCAGAAAGAAAATTTTCTTCAAAAAATGTTTCAGAAGCAGGGCCAACCTTTAGTGATTGAGAAATTGCTTTAATTTTTTCGGCAGTTCGAGCATAAAAATTAAAATACTCTGCTTCGGTTCCCGCCCAGTGAAAGCCACGTACTGGGAATTCAGTCCAGACCTGGAAATACCACTGCTGTACCTCTTCAATTCCATACCTATTAATTAAATGAATAATAAAAGCATCAATTAAATCAAGCCAGGCATTAATGTCTTTAGGAGGAGAAAAGTTAGCCTGATAATAAAAAATTGTTTTATCTCTGTCACTTGCCAGTAATTCCGGCATAAAACTTAAAGTTATAAAAGGTTTAAATTTGTTTTTTAATATAAAATCAAAGATATTATCTACCAGTTTCCAGTTGTAATGAATATTTTCCAGGCTATCCCCTTTACAAACTTCAAGGTCATCATTAAATATCCCTTCAAAACGCAAATATTCAAAGTTAATTTCCTGTTGAAGTTCTACAATTTGTTTTCTAAGATTTGAGTCTAAAATACTTTGAGCAGTACCAGCATTAATCAATTTATTCCAGATTGGATTAAGTGATTGATTTTCACCGCCTGAGTCTAGAATCACTTCTTTTTGTAGCTCATCCTCTATTCTCCTTTTATTTTGCTGGTAAGAATTAATAATTTCTGTAAAATAATCATTAAAATATTTAAGATCTCCAAACTCATTAATTAAGTTTTCCTTTTTTAATTCTGGGTAATTATTTTTTAATTCAACCGGGCTCTGCTTAAACTGATCATTAAAGACTCGATAAAAACTCTTGATATTTTTGAATCCTGATTCCAATGCAATCTGACTAATATTTTTATTTGTATACAAAAGTTCAGCCAAAATTTTTTCCAGCCGCAGGCGATCTAAATAACTTTTGAAATTTACACCTGTTAAACTCTTAAATTTCTCTGATAAATAAGAACTGTTATAATGAAATTCCTCTGCTATTTCTTTTAATGTTAAATTTTCTGCAAATTGTGTTTCCAATTTTTCAATTACCTTAATTACTATATTGTCTTTCTGTTTATTATAGAAATCATCCTGGCGCTGATTATGAATACAGTGATTTTTATTAAGAACTGTCAGTAACTTATCTAACTTAGTTTTTATTTTTTTTGCCAGCTGGTAATTTAAGTAAAAATAATCTTTAGCCATTAAAGCTGCTAAATATTTAAATTCATTCAAATTAGCATCATTATTTAAGTTATATACTTTCTCTTCAAAATCAAAGGAAAAATTATTTAAATAATTATATTTAAAATCAAAAACAAGAAATTTACAACCCCTGGATTTTTTTAGGATCCTAAAAGGAGTATAACTGTTTATTATCTTCATTTCTCCTGCTTCCAGGTTAATTTTATTTTTTGATTCTGTTTTTAAATTACTATTTTCATAAGTTATTCTTCCTTCTAAAAGCCAGATCAACTTAAAACTGCGATTAAATTTCTTTTTTTGATTTAGAGAATTCAACGAAATATTCAGGGGCAGTCCAAATTTGAAATCTACATTTTCGCAAATCATAGCTATAACTCCTCAAATGTTTTATTAATTGATGATAATCTTGATATTATTATACCATCTGAAGAGAAAAATGTATAAAAACAGTGTCCCTACCGTTTGCAGAACCAATTTTTGGAAGCATAAACGGTAGGTGTAGTATATAAAAATGCACTAAATAAGAATTTTTCTAATTTTAGCTGAAAATAATTCCGAAAATAATACTAATGATAAAATCATCATAAAAATTATAATTGCATCAGGCCATTTAAGCCCTAAAATAGCTTCATTTAACTGAAGTCCGATTCCACCAGCTCCTACTAACCCAACAACTGTTGATTCGCGAATATTAATATCCCATCTATAAACTGCTGTCCCAACAAATGAAGGAAAAACCTGGGGCACAACAGAGTAAATTAAAGCGGAAAATTTGGAGGCTCCAGTAGCTTCAACTGCTTCTACCTGTTTTCTATCAATTTCTTCTATACTTTCATAAAGGAGTTTGGAGACAAACCCCACTGATCTTAAAGAAATTGCAATTATTCCAGCCAGCACCCCTGGTCCCAAAATAATTACTAAAATTATTGCCCAAATTAAAGAACTAACTGAGCGAGAAGTTACAATTATCAAAAGAGCCAGCTGTCTCAAAAGTGGATGAGGTGAAGTGTTTTCTGCAGCCAAAAAAGCTACAAATAGGGAAAGTAATATGGCGGCCAATGTTCCTAATGTGGCAATAGTTATTGTATCCCAGATTGGTCTTAAAAGATCCAAAAAATAAGTCCAGTTTGGAGGGAACATCCTCATTAGTAATTTTGAGCCCTGTTCAGCCCCATCATAAACAAAGGGCCAGATTGTTCGAGCTGAGATAATATTCCAGCAGTAAATAAAAAGCCAGATACCCGCTGCCCAGAACAAAATTTCTTTTAAAATTCTAAGTGTGCTTTTTAGCTGCCAGTTATAATTTTTTTTAGACATTTTAAAACTCCCTTCTATATTAATAACCACTATTTAATCTTTTTTCTAATAAAAGAAGAAAACAATTCTCCTAGAAGTACAATCGCAATCATCACAATCAAAATAGCGGAAGCAGAATCAAATTCGTAGCGATCAAAAGCGGCATTTAAAGTTGTACCAATTCCGCCAGCACCAACAACACCGATTACAGCCGAAGCTCTAAAGTTAATATCAAGTCTGTAAACCGATAGACCAATAAACCGTGGTAAAATTTGAGGCAATATAGCATAAGTCATTAGCTGCGGCCAGGAAGCTCCGGTGGCTTTAACCGCTTCCACCTGAGTCCAGTCAATATCCTCAATTTCTTCTGCCAGTAATTTTGACAGAAAGCCGATACTGCTGAAAGTTAAGGTTAAAACTCCTGCCATTGGACCAAAACCAATAACTACCACAAAAAAAATTGCAATAACTACTTCCTGAAAACTCCTTGAGATAACTATCACTGCTCGTGATAAGTAATAAATCGGCTTTGGAGATATATTCTCTGCTGCTCCAAAAGCAAAAGGAATTGAAATAATTATACCAAATACAGTTGCCACATAAGTCATCGTCAGACTTTCTAAAATCCCATCAACAATCGAATTCCAGCGGGAGATAAAATCCGGTCTTAAAAAATCAGCAAAGTATTTTTGGCTTCTGCTCAGACCAAGTATAATTCGCTGGGAATCAATTTTCAGAGAAATAAAAGTAAATATTATATAAGCCACAGCAAGTAAATAAATTATTGCTCTTTTGTTTTTATTCTTAATTAGATGTGGACGCTGCCAGCTGTAATTTCCGCTGCTCTCTGTCAGCAAGGTCATTACCTCCTTCAGATGCCAAATTTTCTTGATCTTTATCCTTAAAGTTATTCCAGTCTTCTTCTCCGTAAATTGTAGTTAAGGTATCTTTATTTAAATCTGCTGGACTGCCATCAAAAACAATCTTTCCTTTTTTCATTCCAATAATTCTACTTACATATTCTCTCGCCAAAAGTACATCATGAATATTTATTAAAGCAGCAAGCTCTCTTTCCCTGGCCATTTCAGTAATTAAACGCATAATCTGGCGAGCGGTTTTGGGATCAAGGCTGGCTGTTGGCTCATCAACTAAAAGTAAATCTGGATTCTGCATCAATGCTCTTGCAATTCCAACCCGCTGTCGCTGTCCACCTGACAGATGGTCTGATCTTTTATAAATATGATCTTTTAGGCCCAGCCTATCCAAAATCTGATAAGCCTGATTAATATCTTTTTGTGGGAACTTGCGCAGCCAGGCTCTCCAGAAAGATAAATACCCCAGTCTGCCTGAGAGAACATTTTCCATAACAGTTAATCTTTCAACCAGGGCATATTCCTGAAAAATCATACCCATTTTTCTTCTGGCATTTTTTAATTCTTTTTTATTAAGATGATTAATATCCTGATTCTGTAAAATTATTTCTCCCGCTGTTGACTCAACCAGTCGGTTAATACAGCGAATTAAAGTTGATTTCCCAGCTCCTGATGGACCAATAACAGCTGCGATTTCTCCTTTTTTCAATTCCAGATTAATTCCCTGGAGAGCCAAATCACCTCCAGAATATTCTTTATGCAAATTATTTATTTTAAGCAATTTTTTCACCTCTCTATATAGGTACCGGGTACCTGGGAAAAATATCCAGGTACCCGGTACTGTTTTTAAAAGCAAAAGCAGCTCTTTTAACCACCTCTGCCACCCCAGCAATAATACAAAAACTGTGTCAATTTATCTTCAGTTAATTTCTATTTATATTCCACTCCATTGGCTCTATCTATAGTCCTAATAACTTCCCAGTAAGTCTTATAATCAATTGGAATAAACTTATCATCTTCAAATTCTGCTGCTAAACTTGTTCCTGTCCAGTCAAAGGTAAAGAACGCTTTTTTAATTTTTTGAGCCAGACCAGGATGCAGGTTATTTACATAGGAGTAAGCAGTTGTCGGGAATGTCTGAGATTTATAAATTGTTTTGATTTCTGACATATCAATTGCTCCACTGGCATCCATTCTGTGCATTACAGAATTGGCAATGGCAGCAACTTCGTAGTCACCATTATAAACTCCCATAATTGAGTTATCATGACGGCCGCTAAATGTTGTCTGATAATCTTTACCAGCTTCATAACCCATTTCTGATTTTAAAATTGCAGATGGTGCTTTGAAACCAGAGTTAGATGTTTGAGATACAAAAGCAATTGTTTTACCTTCTAAATCTTCCAAAGTTTCAAGCTCACTATCTTTTTGAGTAATAATTTCCATCTCATAACCAAAACTTCCGTCTTCAGCTGCCATCATTGCAAAAGGAACAACTCCGGCAGTATTTACAGCAAAGGGGACACTACCAGTATTGATACCAGCAATATGAATTCTTCCTGCTCTTAAAGCTTCCAACTGAGCAGCATAGTTTTCAACTGCATAAAACATAACTTCTTTACCAGTCACCTCAGCTAAATAGTCCAAAAAATCTGACCAGGCATTCTTATAGACTGAAGGCTCTTCTACAGGTGTATACGAAAAAATAATTGTATCGGGATTGATCCATTCAGATTCTTCAGCAGGTATGTCGGCAACTAAATCTCCATCAAAGTCAACAAATTCTTCTCCTAAATCACCAAAGTCCATCTCGGCTGCCATTACAAATCCACTAAAAAGAAAAACCAAAAGAATTAGTACGGTAAAAGCTTGTCCAATTTTTTTCATTAATTATTACCTCCAGATTATTTTTGTTTTCCTCTTGCAATTAATATAATGACACATCAAAGTTACAGGAATATTTCCGAATTGTTAAAAAATTGTAACTAATTGTTAAGATGATGTTAAGTGCTTTGTGAATTAATTCTTTTGTACCAGGTACAAAACGGCCATTTTGTACCTGGTACCTAAATACCAGATAAACAAACAAAACCGCTCTCAAGACTGCAGGCTTTATCTAGCCTTAAATCTTTTAAGAGCGGTTTTTATTTATTCTTCCAGGTTATCTTTTATTACCTGCTCCCAGGCCTGCATATTATCTAAAAACCAGGCAGCCGAATCTTTTTCCCCTTTTGAATTTTTAAAATCAACTTTTAATAATTCTCTTTTTTTTCTTTTTCCTAAGAAAGAATCAACTCTTTCTATATTTTCAATATCATCTAAGGGTATTACTAAACTTTTTTTGGGCATCCATCTTGTAAAATGTAGTTCATCTGGAGTTAAAAGTAAAGAACCATTACCTCTCACTCGAGTTCTACCAGATGATTTTTGTCCAAAAAAATTAACTTCTTTACTAAAATATATAATTCGATCTTTATGATAGTTTGAAAATAGTTCTTCTGCCCTTTTTCTTTTATAATATTTACTCAGCTTATGAACCATATAACAAAGGACTGCTAAGAGAACAGGGATTAACAAAACAAATGTTTTTTGGTTAAAAAACTGCATAATTTACCTCCCTAAAGAGCTTTTAAAAAATATAAATATAGAAAGATTAAACCTTCTCTTTACTAACCTCATTCTCTAAACTTCCTATATCTTCAATCTCAATTACTATCTGATCTCCCTCTTTTAAAAATATCGGATCTTTGCGTGCAAAACCAACACCCTCCGGAGTTCCTGTTAAAATGACTGTACCCGGTAAAAGTGTCATGTTATGTGATAAATAACTAACAATCTGTTTAACATTAAAAATCATATCTGAGGTTCTAGATTGCTGCATAATTTCTCCATTTAAAATAGATTTAATTTTTAAATCAGCAGGATCTAAATCTGTTTCGATCCAGGGACCTAAGGGACAAAAAGTATCAAATGATTTACCTCGGGCCCACTGCTTATCTATTTTTATCTGACAGTCACGGGCACTCACATCATTAGCACAACTGTAACCTAAAATATAATCATCAACTTCTACAGTTTCAATATTTTTAGCCTTTTTTGAGATTATAACTGCTAATTCAGCTTCAAAATCAACTTCATCTGCGGCTATTTTAGGTAAAATAATATCTGAGTTAGGATCAGTTAAACTATTTGTGGCCTTTAAAAATATCACAGGCCTTTCTGGAATTTCAGCACCCGTCTCTACCGCATGCTGCCTGTAATTTAAGCCAATTGCAATAATGTTTGGTGGATTTATAGGTGCTAAAAGTTCAACATCTTTTAAAAGATCAGTCTTTTCAGCAGGAGAAAATTCAGAAAAAATATCTCCTTGAATATTATATATGTGTTCCCCTTTTAAAATTCCATTTTTTATTTTATTATCCTTTTTATATCTAACTATTTTCATTTTAATGCTCACCTACTTATATTTTTATAAATAAACTTCTTCAATAATCTTTCTTAGTTCAGCTACTAATTCTTTACTCCCAGCAATTATCAATGAAGCTCCTTTAATTTCAGTCTCGTAAAACTCTCCTCCAGCTTCTTCAACTAATAATTTTCCTGCAGCATAATCCCATTCTTTTAACTTAAATTCCCAAACTGCATCAATTTTAGCACCTGCCACAGAAACTAAATCAAAGGCAGCACTTCCAGAACGTCTAACACCTCTTATTTCTTTAAGTATTTTATTAAATGGAGCTAAATTATCAATTTTGGATTCCTTTTTATCATAAGGAAATCCAGTTGCAACTAAAGAATGTCTTAAAGCAGTTTTATATGATATAGTTATTGGAGTTCCAGATTTATATGCACCTTTATCTTTAATAGCCGAATATATCTCATCAAATTCTGGAACATAAATAACCCCCAATACAATTTCATTTTTATATTTCAAGGCAATTGATATGCAATAAATAGGATAAGCGCTTGCATAATTATTACTTCCATCTAAAGGATCAATAATCCAAGTATAGTCACTTTGCTTATCTTCAAACTCATTTTCTTCTCCCATAATATTATGGTCCGGATATTTCTGACTAATTTTAGCTCTTATCATGTCTTCACTAATTAAATCAACTTCTGTGACTAAATCGCTTAATGTACTTTTGGTATTAACTTTAAAATTCTTTTTTTTTAACTTTTGTTTCTGCATATCGCCTACATTTATAGCCCATCTTTTTGCTGATACAACAGCATCTGTTAAATTTATCAAATTAAATATCCCTCCAATAATATTTTAATTCAATTTAATTTTATCAAAAAAATCTTTAAATTACAATTTGTAAATCATCTTATAATGTGGAATATTATCTTCTAAGTATCTATCAGATACAATCTTAAAACCAAGGTTCTGATAAAGACTAAGTACATATTCCTGAGCTGAAATTTTTATTATTTTTGAGTCAGAATTTTCTTTAATAAATGAGATAGCTTTTTCCATCATTTTTTTGGCAAGACCTTTTTTTCTATATTCCGGCTTAACCAAAACTCTACCAATAGATATTTCTGGATAAGATATCCCTGCTGATATTATTCTTAAATAAGTAATAATTTCATTATCTTTTTCATAATATAAATGAAAAGAATTCTGATCTTTATTATCACACTCTTTATATGGACAGTTTTGTTCTACAACAAAAATATTAACTCTTGCTTCAATTATTTTGTATAATTCTAAATTACTTAGTTCGTTAAATTTTTTGATTTTTAGCTGCATAACTAACTCCTTTTTTTAACTAATTTAAATTATCTTTACCAAAATATTTTTCTACCTCCGATGCATTTTTTGGTTTAGAAAAATAGTAACCTTGGAAGTAATCACAATTATTTTTAATTAAAAAATCTAACTCACTTTGGTTTTCTACGCCTTCAGCTACAACTTCCAGATCCAAATTTTTACCCATAACAATAATTGTCTTAACAATATTTAAGTTCATGTTGCTGTGGACAAATGACTTGTCTATTTTTAATTTATCAATTGCAAACCGATTTAAGTATTCTAGAGAAGAATATCCAGTTCCAAAATCATCTATAGAAATTAACACACCTAATTTCTTTAATTCATTTAAGATTCTAACAGTATAATCAACATCTTTGATTACAGTTCTTTCTGTAATTTCTAATTCTAAATATTTTGCTTCAATTTGGTGTTTAGTTAATAAATCCTTTATTTTGGAAACAAATTTATCCTGCTGAAATTGTTCAGGTGCTATATTAACTGAAACAAATAAATTATCATAACCCTTATTCTGCCAAATTTTTAATTGTTTTAAAGCAGTATCTAAAATCCACTGACCTAGTTCTAAAATCATGCCTGTTTCTTCCGCAATTGAAATAAACTCTTCTGGTGAAATATTTATTTCTTTGAATTTATTGCAGCGGATTAAAGCTTCTACACCAACTACCTTATTTGTTTTACATTCTAATTGTGGATGGTAATGAAGTTTAAAATCTCTGTTGGAAATAGCCTTTCTCAATTTGCTTTCCAAATTTAATTTGCCTGATAATTTTCCTAACATTGATTGATCAAAAAATTTTATATTATTTTTTTGATTCACAAAATGAAGTGCAAGTCTTGATTTTCTAATTAATTCCGAACAATTACAATGTTTTTCATTAACAGCAATACCTAATTTCAAGTTTAAATAAACCAAGTTATTTTTAATATCATATGGTTTTAATAAAACTTTTAAAATACTCTCCGAATACTCTTTAATTTCTTCTTTTGTTTTTGTCGATTTAAAATAAAAAATAAATTCATCATTTTTTCGAGCTATTGTAGTATCTTCAGATAAACTTTTATTTAATCTTTGAAAAAGTTCCTGTAAGATTTTATTTCCTTTTTGATAACCATAATTACTATTAACCAAAGTTAAATTTTCAGTAATTAAAGTGAATAGGTAAATATTTTCTGCTTTGATTTCATTTTTCTGTAAAGTTTCAACCAACTGACTTTCTAGAAAATTTAAATTTGGCAGACCTGTCAAAGGATCATTATATGTTAATTTTTTTATTCTACCTATCATCTGATTAAATCCAGCAGCTAAGCTTCCAAATTCATCCTGACTTTTAATATCAAGTCGATAATTAAGCTGCCCTTTTTCTACTCTTTTAAATGAAGAAAGCAGCCTTTTAAAATTTAAATTTATATATCTTGAGATATCATAAATTATTAAAAATATAACCACCATTATAACAATAAAAGAAATTAATAAAAGATAGATAGTTTTATTCCTAATCTCATATATTTCAGTTAACAGCTGATCAACAATGTTATAATAACTACTTTGATAACCACCAGCACCTACAAACATTTCTGTTCCTTCTATTTTTTTCACATACCCATATTTAGTCTCGACCTCATTTGTTATAGGATTCATATAGGGGTAGCTGATTCTACCACCCCCATTCTTTTTTATAACTGTAATCATTTCTTTTAATAATTTTCTTCCTTCTACCTCTAAATTTTTTCTGTTTGTTCCTTCTAATTCTGGTGTAGGTGGTAAGGAGATGGTTTCCCCTTCTAAATCATAAATGAAATAATACATGTCAGATACAGTTTGGCTTTGATTAAGTTCAGATATTGTATTTCTTATTTCTGACTCGGTCACACTTTTATCTTCTGCTGCTTTTTCTTCTAAGTAAAGGTGGTAGCTTTTAGATAATATCTCAGCCCTTTTTTCAACCAATGTTTGATATTTATCGTATTTTCTTTCTAATAATTCTTTTTCAATCAAACTTTGATTTTCAGCTGATAAGTCATTAAATTGGTAAATAACTATTCCAAGCAGGAAAAACATAGATAAGATAAAAGTTAATCCGATTCCTAACATTATTTTATTTTTTATTGAAAGATTTTTAAATAATTTCATATTTTCTCCTAGGAATACATAATTATAAATCTATTATATCAGAAAAACTTTATATATAAAATTTTATAGCAAAAAAGAAAGCTCTTTCTTAATCTGGAATAGAAAGAGCTTCCTTTGAAAACATATAATTATTTAGTTAATCTTTATTTGTTTAGATTTTAAACATCTTCAAGATTAATTGGCCATATTCTTCTAGATAATTCATTATAATCTCTTTATTTAATGGCTCACCCTGATAAGTTTCATTTATAACTCTTTCTTCTTCAATCAGAGAATAAGTTTTAGAAAAACCTATAGTTGGATCTGAGTTATCTTCCATATAATCATAAGGTATTAGATATTGATAAACATCTGAAGTAGCCATAATACTCAAAGTATTGGCAGCAATCATTGACAAAGAGAATGTAAAAATTAAAACTAAAGTTAAAAATACTATTAAATATTGTGATTCTTTATTCATTTTTATGCTTAGAATTTTGTTTGTTTTTTTCTTTTATAGCCTTAGACATAGTTTTCTTCAATGTTTTCATAATATCTTCTTCGCTGTCAACACCCATAACGATAATATCCGGGCTTCCACCAAAGAAATGATTGAAAATTTCAAAGACTAGAAAACCTATTAATAAAGAGACTGCTGCTGACTCAAGGCCAAATTTACTATAAACAACAGCAAAACTCAAAGCAGAAATAAAACCTATTATATATGATAAATGGTTTCTATGCTGGGTAATAAACAGCGAGAGAAGGTCTTTTAAAACAGCTAGTTTTTTATTAATAATATCACTTCTCCTTTTTCTTTTTGATTAAGTAAATAATATCAGTGTTTAATTTAAATGTCAAAAAGCCCTAATCAGCAAAATTGATAAAAAATAAGCCCAGCTTATAAAACAAACTGAGCCTTTGATCGAACTCAAATTAAATTTAATCTTCAATAAAAAAGATATCATTATAATATTCATCTGCAATTTCTCTTTTGTGTGTGATAGAGTTATTTAAATTTTTAGTAAAGACTGACAGCCATTTTGCATATAATTGATGCATTAATTCTAATTCAACATCTGTCTGCTTCCAAAATTCTTGATGAAGCTGACTTTTATGTTTCCAAATGATTTTAGTTTCTTCTTTTATAGCGCCTGATAAGCGATCACAGGGCATTCTTTCTACAAAATGCTCATTAATTATATCAAAAGCATCTTCTAAATTGAATTCCTCCATATCATCACGCTTTTTTGCTTTTTCTGCTAACTGCTCTGCCTGTGTAGAATAGATATCAAAAAGCAGTTCCTGATCATCATATTTATCCATTAAAGAAGCTATAACAGCTGCTTCTCGGCTTTGAGCACTGTTTATTGCAGATTCCAACCAAGGATGAATATCATTTCCTGTAATCAATTCCGCCAGCGGTTTATCTTTTTTCAATTGACCATACTGATAACGGTAAGGAAAGATTATGTTTTCCACCTCAGTTTCCGAATATTTTTCGCTAAATTTTTTAACTATTTCTGCTTCTCTTTTTTCAACTATTTGAATCTGATTATATAACCACATGTGGATTGGACCTAAAAATGCACTCATTATCAAATCTCCTTTTTAATTTATATACTTGATTATTCTTCTCAAGTAATTATAGCATCTTCAGAAAGGAGTTTATATGATATGCATCACAAAAGAAAAGCAATGTTAAAATTAAGACTTAGCTTTAGTCAATTTTAATTACATAGGTTGATTCAAAATTATTTCCAGCTTCTAAAGACATAATTCCTTCTTTTTCTTCAAGCTTGCCACTGCTGTCGACTGAATCAGCAATACCATGCCAGGGCTCAATACAGATAAAAGGTGCAGCAGCTGATTGGGACCAGATTCCTAGATAAGGAAATCCCTCAAATTCCATTTCAACTTTTGCTTCAGACTTTCTGCTTTTCAAAATAATTTTTTTTGACTTTATATCTTTAAATACTAAAGCATCATCTTTAAAAGTATCTGCTTTAAGCTCTAATTTTTTTGATTTCTCAATTAATTTCTCTTTTTGGTTGTTCAAGAGTCCTGATTCTAGAAGATATCTACTGGCTGTTTCTGTTTTATTAAATTCTAAATAATAATCTTCTTTATTCTCGTTTTTATTTAAAGGCCAGTAAAAAGCAGGGTGAGCTCCGATGGAAAAAAACATTTTCTTTTGATCACAATTTCTTACCTTATAGCTGACCGCCAGCGAATTTCCTTTAATTTTATATTTTATTTCCAGTCTAAATTTAAAAGGATATTTTTTTAAGCTTGCTTTGTCTTCAGTTAAGCTAAATGTTAAATGATTTTCACCCTGATCAATAAGTTCAAATTCTTTATCTCTAGCAAAACCATGCTGTGTCATTTTATATTCCTGATTATTGTAGACATACTTATCAGCTTTAAGACGACCAACAAAAGGAAATAAAACAGGTGCAGATCTTCCCCAATATTTCGAATCACCGTGCCAGAGATAATCTTTGTTATTCTTTTTTAAAACTAATTTCTTTAGTTCGGCTCCTAAACTATCAGCTTTAATTAGAATTTTATCATTTTCCAGCTTAGAAATCATTTTTAACCCTCCAAAATAATGTTGTTATAAGGTTACTCCATCTTTAAAAATAGCTATTTCTCGATAATCATTAATTTCGTTTTTGGTTTTAGCCTTTTTAGAGGCAAGTCCCAGCAAATATTCAAAAAATTCTTCGCTTAAAAACTCCATATCTCTACCTTCCAGCAGTTCCCCTGCATTAAAGTCAATCCAATTTCTTTTTTTATTATATAATCGAGTGTTGGTAGAAACTTTAACTGTAGGAACTGGCCCACCAAATGGTGTACCCCGTCCGGTAGTAAATAAAACCATATGAGCTCCAGCAATTGCAAGTGCAGTTGTTGCTACTAAATCATTACCAGGGCTTTCCAGCAAATTAAGTCCTTTTCCCGTTACCTGTTCCCCATAGAAAAAAACATCATTTACTATCCCTGTTCCACCTTTTTGAGTACAGCCTAATGATTTTTCTTCTAGAGTTGTAATTCCACCTTCTTTATTTCCTGGAGATGGGTTTTCATAAATTTCCTGATCATGTGAAAGAAAATAATCTTTAAAACCATTTATTAATTTAACAACCTTTTTAAATGTTTTTTCATCTTTAGCTCTGTTCATCAAAATAGTTTCAGCACCAAACATCTCTGGAACTTCAGTTAAAATACTAATCCCGCCATAACTACCAAGTTTATCAGAAATTCTACCTAATAATGGATTAGCAGTTACTCCTGAAAATCCATCTGAGCCACCACATTTTAAACCAATTTTCAACTCAGATACCGGGATTTCTTGCTGTTTGAATTTCTCAGCATAATCAACCAGATTATCTAAAATGTTATCTGCTGCTTTTTGATCATCTTCCACATCCTGTAGATTAATAAATTTAACGCGATCAGAATTATAATCTCCTATATATTTTTTAAAATCTTCAATTAAATTATTTTCACAACCAAGTCCTGCAATCATTACCGCAGCTGCATTAGGATGATTAACCAGACCCGCTAAGGCTTTTTGTGTCATCTCAAGGTCATCTCCAAGCTGGGAACAGCCATAAGGATGTGGAAAAGCGTGGATGCTGTCGATAACTTCATTTTCAATCAACTCTGAGTACTTCATCTCAGCTTTTAAAGCAATTTTTTCAACTACTTTATTGATACAACCGACTGTATTAATAATCCAGATATCATTTCTGATACCTACTTTTCCATTTTCACGTTTATAGCCCATAAATGTTGGTATTTCTGCAGACTTTTCTACTTCTGATAGTTTCGGTTGATAATTGTAATTTAATTTCCCTGAAAGAGCTGTTTTTAAATTATGCGTATGAACCCATTCTCCCTGTTTTATCTCTTCAGCAGCTACACCAATTGGAAAACCATATCTAACTACCTTTTCTCCCTCATTAAATTCCTTTAAGGCAATTTTATGTCCAACAGGAATATCACTAATAACTTTGATTTTCTTATTTTTAACCTCAATTAGCTCACCTGCATTTATTTCTTCAACTGCAATCACTATATTGTCATTTTTATTAATTAATAAAACTTGGACTCCCATGAGAACCTCCCTTTTTATTCAAAATAGCCTGGAATAAAAAGTCCCAGGCTATTTAAATTTATATTTGGTTATTTATAACTATTATATATTTTTAAAGAATAATTCTTTTGGTCCATAATAACTTACATGTTTAACTAAATCTGCTGCAGTACTATATGGCATTCTACCGCGATCAACCTGGCGTCCAACTACATTAGCTAGGGTTCTTCTAAACATTTCAGAACGCGAAGAATAGGACATTAGTTTACGAGAATCAGTTACCATGCCGGCTAAATTGTAGAATAAATCAACATTAGTTACCTGCTGCAGCTGCTTTTCCATTCCATGGGGGTTATCTGTCAACCACCAAGCAGCACCTAAAGAAACATTTGGAAAAGCTCTTGAAATTGTGGATACTGTAAACCAATGAGTTGGTTCCATTGTATATAATACAATATCCAGCTCAGAATCAAATTTATTAACAAAATACTTCAAATTCTCTGCAATCTCAATGTCACTATTAGAAATATCTCCACCTGTATCAGGACCTAACTCTTGATAAAGGCTATCTCTATAGTTTCTTACTGCTCCTATATGCAGCTGAGTTACCCAACCACTCTCTTCATTTAATTTTCCAAATTCAATTAAAGTAAAAGCCTTGAAATCTCTGATTTCTTGAGTGGTTAATTCATTCCCGGCAGCTGCTTTATCATAGATTTCAGCAGCAGCTGATTTTTCTACTCCATAAGAAATTGGCTCTACTATTCCATGATCACTGGCAACACAGCCCATTTCTTCAAAATAATCATGAGATTTTTTAAGCGCTTTTAATAGTCCATCTAAATTACTAGTATCTTGTTCATAAGCTTCACCAAGTTTATCAACATATTCAGTCCAATTTTTGTGTTCGATATTCATTATTTTATCAGGTCGCCAGGTTGGAAGAATTTTTACACCTTCAACCTCTTCTTTTGCCCTTTTATGATCTTCCAGTAAAGAATATGGCTCATCAGTTGTACACATAATCTCTACATTCATTTCTTTTAATAAATTCTGAGGCTTCATTTCGTCTTTAGCCAACATATTTTTAGTTTTCTCCCAAATCATTTCAGCAGTATGCTTAGAAATTGGAGCTTCTATTCCAAACCGCCGCTTCAAATCTAAATGAATCCACTCATAAGTTGGATTACCCGCAATTTCTGGGAAAATCTCCGCTAAAGCTAACCATTTTTTTTTATTAGAAGCATCACCTGTAATTTTTTCTTCAGATACTCCTCTTTTACGCATCAATTCCCAAACATAATGGTCAGTAGCAGCTTCTACTTCCCAAATATCATTCCAGCCCTTATTAGCTAAAATTTCAGATACATCTCCATGATTATGAGCATCTAAAATTGGTAAATATTCAATTTCCTTATATAATTTTTTTGCAGTCTCACCTTCAAGTAAATAGTTTTCATCTAAAAAAGACATTTTATTCCTCCTAAAATTTTATTAATTTTTATAAAAACCAAGTTTATTTAAATGTCTGCCAATATGTCTTTCTAAAGCCCTACGGTATTCCTTATCATACTCATCCCAAAATTTGTATAACTTATCTCTGAAAATATATCTTCCATCTTTTTTATCTTGAAGTATAAATCCATAGGTTATATGCAGCAGCTGTCTAACTTCATTGATTTCTAATAATTCTCCCAGCTCCTGATCGCTCATTCTGGCAAGCTCAGGCACTTTATCTAAATCAGTCGTCACATGATAATATTCTTTAGCCGCTTCAAATTTCTTTAAAGCATAAGCATGAATATCCCTGTATAAAGATGGATTATTTTCAGCAACTACTCTGATTGCTTCCAGCCAGTTAGTTCCTGCAGTTTTTACATGAACTCGACCTTGAGTGTGGCGGCCTATGATTGGAAAGACACTAAATTTATCACTACCTGAGTGAATGCTCAATTTATAACCAAAACGATCCGCAATATCAGCATGAACCTTAAATTCTTTTTCAAACTGTTCTAAATCACCAATATAGTCAATACCCTTTTGAAACTCTCCTACAAAACGAGGTGCCAGAGAATTAACTTCAATATTATTTCTTTTTAATTCATTTGCCACAAAAAAGTGAGCTTCTGGTGTTGTTGGAGTGGATGTCTCATCAATTGAAATTTCAAAATCTACATTTCGGGCTGAAGTTTTTATTAAATGTTGAATTTCTTTGGCAAAATCTAGCATCTTATAATAAATTAAAACTATTTCTTTGAAATTATCCTGATTATATTCTAATTGATAACCGGAGTTTAAAACAAAAGTTTTATTTAAATACTGATTTTCCAGACCTTCTCTTAAATAGTCCGGCACTTCTGCATAAGCATTTTCAATCTCAGACTCAGACATCTGATCGAGATCATCATTAATGTAATCTGTACAGTCTAAAGTAAGCATAGTATAACCTAAATCTAAAGCTTCTTTTATATCAGGCTTTTCTTTCAAATGATCAGCATCTGCTGCAAAGCCAGCTTGATAACCTTCTTGAAAAACTGCCCAACTAACATCATCTAAAACAGATTTAAATGTTCTGCCGGTTAAATTCAATTCCCTAACCGATTGCTGTGCAAATACAGGCATGGCAGCACTTTCTTTAACAGCTTCTATATGTCCTGGAGTAGCAATTCCTAAACGATCTCCAAGTCCAATACTTGGCTTCTTATTTCCAAGAGCAGATGGTGCTGTAAAAGGAAAAACCTCTCTCAATATTTCAGCATTATAATGACTTAAAGGCCCAATTTTAGCCTTAAAACCAGCTAACTCTTCTATTCTACCCTGGAAGAGTTCAAAATTTTTGCTTTTATTTAAAATCACTAATTTTTTCTTCTGATCAATCTTTGCCAAAAAGTAAAATGATTTGTCTTTTTTAATAATCGAACGAGGATAAATTCTATAATCTTCAGCGTATTCAGCAACCTTCATAACAGCCTCTTTAGAAGTTCCAACTAATTCTTCTGCAAAATCTTTCCAGGACATATTATTACCTCCTTAAGGATTAAAAAAACGTTTATACTGTGCAAAATCTTAAAATTAAGCTATTTAATTAAATTTCAATCTATTTAATTAATTTCTTCAAACCCTGCTTCATTCCTTCTTTTTCGATTATTTTCAGATTAGATATTAAAGAATTTCTTAAACCTTTCTGTTGATTTAAGTTTCTATCCCAGAAATCCTGATTAGCTAAAACATTCTCTGCTAACTCTGGCATCCCAATCTCTTCAGCTTCATAGCGGCTCCAGAGATCTGCAAAATATTCAAGAGCATCCTTATCATCACGAATTAAGTATTTTTTTCCTTCCCTTTCAGCTTTGAGTTTACCTGCTTCTAATTCTGTTCCGTGGTAAAAATGTATTAATGCTGCTAGAGCAAAGCTTAAACGCTCAGGAACTTTATTATATTCTTCAATATGCTGAACTAATGAAGGCAGCACTCTGGTTTTAAATTTAGAAGTTGAGTTTAAAGAAATATCAAGCCATTTGTGATCGATATATGGATTTTTAAACCTTTCAAATATTTTAGAAGCAAAATCTTCTAATTCTTCTTTATCTGTATCTAAGGTTGGAATTATATCTTCAAATACTGCCTGCTTAATAAACTCACCCACCAGCTCATCATTAACTGCATCTCTTACCAGGTCAATACCCGCTAAATAAGAAATGGGAACAGTTGAAGTATGGGCTCCATTTAAAATTCTAACTTTAGTTGTCCTATAAGGCGTTAAATCATCTACCCATTTAACATTAAGGCCTGCTTTATGAAATGGTAGTTTTTCCTTTAAGCTCTCATCACCCTCAATAACCCAGAGGTGAAAAATCTCGCCTGTATCAAGATTTTGATCATGGTAACCAAGCTCTGCTTCCAGTTCCTCTATCTCATTAAAGGGATAACCAGTAACAATCCGATCAACAAGTGTATTCAAGAAATGATTTGATTTCTTAATCCACTCAGAAAATCCAGCTTCCAGATTCCAGTCTTCTGCTAACTGCAGGATAATTCTTTTTAAATTATCACCATTGCGGTCAATTAGCTCTACCGGAAGGATAACCATTCCCTTATCATGAGCTCCATTAAAAGTCTGATAGCGGTGGTAAAGATAAGCTGTTAATTTACCCGGATATGACTCCGGAGGAGTATCACTTAATTGGTCCTTTTCATTGTAGGCAATACCTGCTTCGGTAGTATTTGAGACTACAAATTCTATTTCAGGGTTTTCAGCCAGCTTTAAGAATTCTTTCCACTGAGCATATGATTCAATACCCCTGGATATAGCGGTCATAATTTCTTTTTTATTTACTTCTTCACCATTTTCAATACCTCTTAAGTAAAGAGTATATAAGCCATCCTGATCATTTAAATTAGAAATCCTCCCTTCTCTTATTGGCTGAACAACAACAGTTCTCCCTTTGAAGATTCCTTTTTTATTCATTGTGTGAAACATCCAGTCAACAAAGGCTCTTAAGAAGTTTCCTTCACCAATTTGCAATACTTTTTCTGGATAATCAAGAATTTCAGCTGGAAAATCAGCTAGTTCAGTTCCTAAGAGTTCAGATTCTAGATAATTACGATTTAAGCTCGGTAAATTATTTCCAGACATTATTTGCCTCCTCATATATAAAATTAAATTATATAAAATTTATTTTTTACTCTTCTTATAAAATTATATAAGAAATATACTCTTGATACAATAAAATTACTTGTTATCTTATGAAAAAAATAGCTGTTTTAATTTTAACTTTAGAAATAATTACAATAATAGACATGAAAAAACAGCACAGTTTATCAATAAACAATAAAAGTGCTGTTATCTAATTAGTATGCATATATGTAATTAGATTTAAATAAATTTTAGTATTAACTAAAGTTTGATCAACTTTTAAATAATATCAGTTGATTTATCTCCTTTAATTAAATTCCAGATAAAAGGTCCAAATAATAAAATTAAAGTTAAAATTAAGAAGAATAAACTAATTGGACGAGTTACAAATGTTGACCACTGTCCATCAGCTAAAATTAGTGCTCTTCTTAAGTTGCTTTCAAATATAGGACCTAAAATCAAACCTAAAACTATAGGTGCTGGAGAAAATCCAACTTTTCTTAAGAAAAATCCAATTAAACCACTGATTAATAATATCCAAATATCAAATGTTGAATTATTAATTGCATAAGAACCAACTAAACAAAAAATCATGATTGAAGGTATTAAATATTGTTTTTTAACTGTAATTAATCTAGCAAAATATTTAGCACCAAATAGTCCAAATACAAGCATGAAAATGACTGAAAGTAATAAACTCAAAAATATTGAAGAAACAAAAGGCATCTGCTGCTTGAAAAGAAGAGGGCCTGGTCTTAAACCCTGCATAATTAATCCACCCATTAAGACAGCAGTCATAGGATCTCCTGGTATACCCAAAGTTAACATTGGCATTAAAGCTCCACCAGTACTAGCATTATTGGCAGCTTCCGGAGCTGCTATACCATCAATAATACCTGTTCCTAATAATTCTGGATGTTTAGAAAATCTTTTTTCCTGGCCGTAGGCTACTAAAGCTGCAATTGAACCACCAGCTGCTGGAATCGCACCAATAATCACTCCAATTATTGATGATCTGGTTATTGTAGGCAGCAGTCTTTTAATGTCAGAAAAAGAAGGAATAATATCTTTTACAGCCTGATCAATTACAACTCCATGTTCTTCTTCAGAAATTTGCATTAACATTTCAGAAATTCCATAAAGACCAATCATTACAGGTATCGAACTAACACCTTCTATTAATTCTGGTTGACCAAATAAAAATCTAGGAAAATTGGTGATAGGATCCATACCAATAACACCAATAACCAATCCAAGTAGACCCCCAATCAATCCTTTTAACATTGATCCGGTTGAAATGATTGCAATAATACTCAAGCCAATTAGAGTAATACCTACATACTCTTGAGCACTAAACTTCAGTGCCACACTTGCTACCATAGGCGCTGCTATTGCTAAAACAAAAACACTTAAAATACCACCAATTGCAGAAGATACAGTTGCTATACCAATCGCTTGACCAGCTTTACCCTTTTGACAGAGAGGATAACCATCTAAACCAGTTGCTATAGCATTTGGTGTCCCCGGTATATTTATCAATATAGCAGCTACCGAACCTCCATAAACAGCTCCTGTATATAAACCTAATAAAAAGGCAAATGAAAGGGTAGCATCAATACCAAAAGTAAAAGAAATAAAAACTGCTATAGTCATTGTTGCTGTTAAACCAGGTAAAGATCCAAAAATTATTCCTATCAAAACTCCAAATCCGGAAAATAAAAACATCATTGGATTTGAAAAGTATTTAAGCCCTTCTAAATATATATCCATTGAAAATAATTCCACTTAACTTCACCTCACATATTTAAATTAGTAATCCTCCTGTTGGAAATGGAATATTAATAAATTCATTAAAAACTAAATAAATCACAATTGTAATAATTAAAGAGATAAATCCAAGCTTTTTAATATTTCTTTCTTCTTTTGAAAAAAGACTATATATCATAATTGATATAAAGATAAATGTGGCTGTTGCAAAACCTAAGTAAGTTAACAGATATGGATAAATAATTAGCATTACTAATGTAACTAAAAATAATTTTAGTGATGAAGTGTTTTTCCAAATTTCTACATCACCCTTATCCTTATAATCTTTAATAAAAGCAGCAATTATTAAAGCTACTGCAAGCACAGCCAATATTATTGCCAGCAGTTGAGGATAAAAGCCTGCATTTAAAACTCTTGGTCTTCCTTCTCTAACCGGAAAAGTTCCAGAATAAAAATATAATATTCCCGCAAAAATCAAAAGAAGAGTGCCAAGTATTTTATCATATTTCTTCATTATTTTACCACCCCGTCTAATATTTAAAATTATCTCATTAAATTTATTTTACAACCAAAACTGAAGTTTTAGAATGACGAACGATCTTTTCTGTTGTACTACCTAATAATTTATCTTTTAGTTTTTTGCTGCCTTTATCAGCTATGACTAATAAATCAAAATTATTTTTATCCGCATATTCAACAATATCTTCAGCTGGATAATTTCCCTCTTTAACAACTCTTTTAGTTTTTAAACCTTGTTCACCAAGCACAAGTTCACACTGTCCATAAACCATACTGCAGATTTCTAAAGCATTTTCAGTTTCAGCCTTTTTCATTTCTAATTTTTTGTTTTCTGCTTCTAATTTTTCTTTTGATGTTACTAATTTGAAGTCAGGACTAACTATAGTTAAAAAAGTCACATTTCCTTTACAGAGCAGAGCCAGCTCCTGGGCTTTTTGAGCAACTTTAGAACAGCTTTCTGAGCCTTCAATTGCAACTAATATTTTAAGCATTTATATCACACCTCTTTATATCAATAATTAAACATTATAACCCAAAAAATAAAGAAAGAGTTTTTCTATTATCTTATCCCAGTTATATATTCTTTAATTTATTAATAGAAAAACCCTTGTTTAAGATTAATATTTTAAACTGAAACTAATTTTTAATCATCAATAAGTTCTACACCAAGTTCATTTACTAAATAATCTAAACGAGCTTCTGCTTCGTCTACAGTTACCTGAAATTCTTTCGCATTTTTATAAATTGGCTGGAATCCAGCTTTAACTAAGAAGTTTCTAATTTCTGGATCTTCCATTGCCTTTTTAATTCCATTCTCTAATATTTCAATTCTTTCTTTTGGTGTTCCTTTTGGTGCTACAAAACCACTGTAGTTACCAATTGAAAGGTTAATACCTTTTTCTTTTAGAGTTGGTACATTTGGAAAATCTGGATGTCTTTCATCAGCCGCGATAGCCAACATTCTTAAATTACCTGCTTCAACTTGTGGCGCAACATCTGGTAAAGGAATATTTGTTGAATCAACATGACCTCCAACTAATGCTGTAATAGCTTCTGCATAACCAGGATAAGGAACATGATTTAATTCAATACCTGCTTCGTTCTCGAATGCTGCTGCATAAATATGTGCACTCGCTCCTGTACCGGAGTTAGAATTTTTAATTTCTTCAGGATTATTTTTAGCATATTCAATATATTCTTCAATTGTCTGCCATGGACTATCTGCATTAACTGTAACAGTTGCAGGAATTGTAATAACCTGAGCAATTAATTCTACGTTTTCCATTTCTGGATACATTGGTGAAACATATTTAGCTGAAACTGTAGACATCGAAGTAGTTCCTATTGTATAACCATCATTTTTCGCATTTTCAATAAGCATGGAACCAACTACTCCACCACCACCTGGTTTATTTTCTACAACAAAAGCTTCACCATAATAATCTTCTAACCAGTTAGTAATAGGTCTTGTCAATACATCAGTCATCCCACCAACAGACCAGGGAATAATAACTCTTACATCTCGGTCAGGATATTCAGCAAAAGAAACTCCAGAAACACTAAGTACTAAAACTACCATAAGAGCTGCTACTAATAAGGATTTGCTTAAATTTCTTCTCATTTGATCTCCTCCATTTTTTTGTTTAAAAAATTATGAAACTATAAACCCCTGCTTGTTTAATTATCACCTCCTTTATTTGATAATCTTTCCTTTCATATATTTATTCCAAACATTTTCAAACCAATTATCATCCTGAGGAATTTCTTTTACTTGATCCCAATTGAATTCACAATTATTGCCTTCATAAAGAACTCTCTGTATTTTATTATTTAGTTGATCATTTCCTGCTTTAAATCTAAACTTTTCATCTAAGTCATCTATCGGCAGTTCACCATCACTATCATAAATTAGATATGACCCTCTACTTATTCCACCTTTTTCTATATAATCCTTTATTGCAGAAAGATAAACATATTGAGTGATCAACATATCATAATTTTGGAATGCTAAAGACAGTTCTCTAAGTGATGATAATTCACTATTCTTAAATAAATTATCTAAGTCATTTTTACTGTCTCTTATTCCTCTTTCAGCAGATTTTAAAGAACGAATATGAGCTCCAATTTTGCTCATTCTTTGACCAATTTTAGTTTTGATTTCTAAAACATTTGAAGAATCACTTAGATTATTAGCAAGTTTTTCTCCCAAATTTACTTTCTTTACTATTTCGGCTTTTGCCGAATCTAAAAACTCTTCTAATTCTAATGGATCTCCCTGGTAGTTAGCAGTTATATACTGTGCTGCTCTAGTGCTTCCTACCTGACCAGAATTCAAAGCACTTCCTCCAGGTCTATATACACCATGGCTGCCGTTAACTTCTCCAACCGGAAAAAAGTTTTTTAGGTTACTTTCCCACCAGAGATTGGCATGTAAACCACCATTATTATGCTGAGCACAAACTGCAATTTCTAGGTACTCTTTAGTGATATCAATTCCGTTATCTTGATATAGATCAATTGCTGGCTGGTTCATTTTAGCAAGCCTTTCAATTGGCATACCAAAAAGAGAATTTGAATTGTCTAAATATTCATAAGTTTCTTGACCTAAAATTGAAAAATCTAAATTACCTTCTTCATCAGAACTCCAGCTTGGATTTTTCATAAAATCTAACCAAACTCTTCGCCCTTTGATAACTGTTTCATTATATACCAAAATATCAATAATTGAAGAGGCATAATCATGAACTTTCTTGGGATCAAAAGGCCACTGATAACCTTTTAGAAAAATAGCATCCAGCATTTTCCCTGGATCTTCAAAATATTCTTCTAAAAATTCTCTCTCATCATTTCCAGATTGATCTGTAGAAACATATCTCGGCAGTACCTGCTGATAGGTTCCGGATAAATTCCATCTAAATTTAATCGAAGCAATACCATACTGTGATTCAGTAAGATTTTTTCCCATTGCCCCTGCTTCCAGAGCAATACCTGTTGCCCCTGTTTGACTGTCCGGATAAACAGAAGTTGCGTACATACCAGCTGGACCACCAGTTGCATAAATTACATTTTTACAGTTAAAAAGTGTATATCTTTTATTTTTGTCTTCTAAGTTATTTAAGTTTAAGGCTAAAATTCCAATAACTTTTTCTTTATTTTCGTCAGTCAAAACTGATATTACCTGGTAGCCATCAAAAATTTTAATATTTTTTTCTTTAACTACTTCTTCTAAGTTTTCTGTCATCAATTTTGAGGTTAATGGTCCGGCAGATGTTGCTCTCTGTCTGGGATCATGATCAGTTTTATAACCAACATATTCTCCAAATCTATTATGAGGGAATGGAACTCCAATATCTACTAGATGATAAAAACTTTGTGCTGAAAGAGCTGCTTCTGTTAAAGCAATGTCTCCGTCCATACTTCCTCCTGCAAAAAAAGTTTTGGCCATTTCTAAAACTGAATCATTTTCTTCTCCAGCAAGAGTTAATTTATAATATGTTTGTTTGTCAGAACCGGTATTTCTAGATGTTCCTTGGTTAATACCTTCTGTTACAATGGCTATATCTTTTTGCCCATAATTATATAAGCGATCTGCAGCATTAAAACCAGCAGCTCCTGAACCCACAACTATTGTATTGAGATTATAAACTTCTACATTTAAGTCTTTAATCTTAGTAATGAAGAACTGCAATTTATAACCTCCTCAAATGGAAACCGCCATCAACATTAATAACCTCAGCTGTTGAAAAATCAAGCATTCCTGAGCAAAAAACTGATACAGCTTTTGCAATGTCTTCTGGATAACCCCAGCGCTTAATTGGAGTAATACCTTCATCTATTAATCTATCATATTTATCTTTGACCACATTTGTCATGTCTGTATAAATTATACCAGGTCTTACCTCATAAACATTGATCCCGTATTCTGCCAGTCTATCAGCAAATAATTTAGTAATCATACTAATACCTGCTTTTGAGATACAATACTCTCCTCTACCCGGAGATGAAGTATATGAGGATGAAGAAGCAATATTTACAATTTTAGGTTCTATTTCAATTTCATTATCTTCTTTTTCTGCTACCATAATATTTGCAATTTTTTGAGTAAAGAAAAAGGTTCCTTTTAAATTGATATCCATTACAAAATCATAGCTTTCTTCAGTAGTTTCAAGAATATCTTTTCTCACTTTTGGTGCTACCCCGGCATTATTTACTAAAAAATCTATACGTCCATATTCTTCCAGAACTTCTTTAACAAAATTGTTTCTATCTTCTTTATTTGTTAAATCACCCTGAAAATATAATACTGGTATGTTCTTTTCCTTTATCTGAACTATGTTTTCTTTGACATCACTAAATTTGAGAATATCAAAAATAGCTACTGCATAACCATCATCAGCTAATTTTTTTGCAATTCCATGCCCAATACCTCGAGCAGCACCTGTAACTATTGCTACTTTTTTTTCAATCATTTTCAAATTCCTCCTTTGAAAAAATTATTTTTTAATTATTTCTCTTAAAAAAGGCACATAAACCTCAGCATCTCTAACTACACAGCCGCTTGCTTTATTATGTGCTTTTAAATAAGCACATTTACTGCAGCTTACACATACTTTGCTTTTATCTAGGCTATTATTTTTAATAATTGACTTGGCAAAATCAGGATAAGCTAAAGCTAATCTCCCAAAACCGATCATATCAGCCCATGATTTTTCGACAACTCCCGCTGCAGTATAAGGGGCATATTCTCTCAGCCAGCTAAAACCGGTTCCAATTACAAGACATTTATCAACTGTTTCTGAAACGAATTTAGTTAATTTAATTAACCGCTCAACTCCCTCAATTGGAGTTTCGTCAGGTTCCATACCCAAACCACTTGAATTATCATAAGGACGATTTATGTATGGTTTTAAATATGGAGTACTTGCAGTAATATTAATAATTTTAACGCCCAAATCTTCTAGTTCTTCAATTAAGCGCTTTGGTTCACTCAAATCCATATTTCCAAATTCATCAGTTCCCCAGCCATATGGATAAGCAATATCATCATAGACATTTAATCTGACAACTATATCTATATCAACATTTTCTTTTACTTTTCTAATAGTATTTTTTAAAAGTCTGGTTCGATTTTCATAACTGCCTCCATATTTTCCTTCTCTGGTGTGAGCTGCCAAAGCTTCTGAAAATAAATATCTATGACAGGCTTTAATATCTACTGCATCAAAACCTGCTTTTTTAACTAATTTGGAAGCTCTTAAAAAATTATCTTCTACCTGCTCTAATTCTGCATCGGTCATAACTTCCTGATCAGGAGAAATCCCTGCTGATTTATCACTTAATTCGTGGTGAAATAAGATATTATTATTAACTCCATATCTCCCCGAATGATTTAACTGTACTGCTAAATATGGATTAAAGTCATCACCATATATATTTTTTGCTTCATCTCGCATTACAACAGCTAAATTCTTAAAAGAATCAAGATTGTTTTCTTTAATTAATAACTGTTTATTATTTGCTCTTCCATCTTCATCAGCCGCTACTGCTTCCAGCCAGATTAACCCTGCTCCACCTGCAGCAAATCTCTTATATCTTCTTATAGTTAATTTGCCGGGACTTCCATCCTGATTGGCATCTGTTCCTTCCAGGGGATGAACTGCTAATCTGTTAGGGATGATCCTATTCCCAAGCTTAATTTTTTCTTTTAAAATATCTAAATTCTTACTAATTGGAATATCCAAACTAAGTTTATCGATCTTCTTTTCCAATTCTTTCAAGGATTTAAATTTAAACTTATCCTTTTCTTTCATAATCATACCCCCAATCCAATAAAATATAACAATTTTAATTAATAGAAAACAATTTCCATAAACATAAAAAAATCTACTTTTAGTAGTTTTTATAGTTAAGGAAAACAGTTTCCTTTTATACAAAAAATTTATGTTAGTTCAATTATAAACAATATCTTATTAGTTGTCAAACAATTTAGCCAATTTCTTATTTTAAAATTTTTTAAATAAAATTCAATCAATTATAAGGTTTGTTATTTAAAGAACTATCATTTTCAAAAAAATTAATTATTTCAATCTTTTTAATGAATTTCTCATAATTAATTTTATCTTAATATCTTTAAATTGATAATTGCAGTTTTCATTCAATCTATTTAATAGATATTCTCCAATATTTGTTCCAAGCTGATAGATAGGAATTTCAATAGTAGTTAGTGGTGGATAAGAATATTTAGCTTCTGGTAAATTATCAATCCCAACAACAGAAATTTGATCAGGAACCTTTATCGCTTGATGATTAAGTTCCCACATTGCTCCGAGTGCAGTTGAATCATTGGCTGCAACTACTGCAGTTATCGAATTAATTTTTTTTATAATTTCTAAAGCGGCTTTTCTGCCTCCATTAAAACTAAAATCGCCTTTAAAAATTAAATTATCATCTACAGCAATATCGTTTTTTTCTAAAGATTTTTTGAAACCTTTTTTTCTTAAATAGCTTGTATAAAGTTTTTCAGGACCATCAATATAAGCAATTTTACGATGTCCATATTCGATCACTTTATCTGTTATAACTTCTAATGCACGATCATTACCTAAAATGATATTCTTGATATCAAAAGGGTGAGGGGTGATTCCCAATACCAGCGTATTTTGATTCTGCAGCTGATTAATCATAGAATGCATTTTCTGCTCGTATTTTTTATCCATTAAAGCTCCACCAGCTAAAATAATTGCATCAGCTCTATTTGCCTTAAGCAGATTAAATGCATGCAGTTCTTTTTCGACACTTCGACTTGTATTATAAATATTTACTATGTATTCATGCCCTGAAATAAATTCTTCAATTCCCTTAACCATCTGAGCAAAATAAGAATCACAGATATCGTGAACAATTACACCGATTATATTAGAACGATCACTTTTAAGACCCTGCGCAATTCTATTGGGCGAAAAATTCAATTTTTTTATTGCTGCTTCTACTTTTTCAGCAGTTTCTTTACTAACCGGGTGGTCACTATTATTAATAACTCTAGAAACAGTTGTTGGCGAACACTCTGCGAGTTTTGCTACATCCTTGATTGTAATTTCTTTATTAGCCATAATGAGCTCCTTCCAGTACCTTACAATTAAACTATAAAATAATTCTAACACATATTTAGAAGGCTTTCAATTATTATGGAAAACGTTTTTTTAAATAGTTATAATTAAAATTCTGAAAATTTTTTTGACAAAAGCTGATAAATATAATAAAATAATAGTGTTGGTTGTCTGACGTCTAACCAAATAATATTTATCAGTTAAAGGAGAATCAATTATGACTCAAGCACTATTAGCAGCAGTTTCAGGTTTAATTGTTGGAGGTCTATTTTCTTTCTTAAATCTACCGATACCTGCTCCACCAACTTTATCAGGAGTAATGGGAATTGTAGGAATTTATTTAGGTTTCATTATAATTAACTCTATTTTTTAAAATAGAGCTACAGTTTAAAATTTTACTAAAAAATTTTATTTATTTGAAATATAAAATTTTGCAACTTTTATAAATGATTAAACCCCACTCAAAAATTTGAATGGGGTTTTAACTTCTCCATTCTTAAATAATTGGCTTTTATTTAAAATGAAGATTGTCGAGGGAATTTCGACAAGTTTATTTAATTGTTTTTATCCAAAGGCCACGCTCATAACCCTTTTTATTGTCAGTTTCGAGACAGTTAAAACCGAGTCCCTGATAAAAACAAATTAATTTTTCGTTTTCTAAAGAAGAATAAAGTTGAAGATAAAGAGCGTCAATTTTTCTCAATTTTTCTACTGCTTCCTGAAAAAGCATGGTTCCCAAACCCTGGTTTTGATAAGATGGAGAAACTGCAAATCTTTTCAATAAATATCTTTTATTACTAATCTCTTCTAACCTTAATGAAGCAATGATTTTATCTGAATCAGTTAAAACTAAAACGATATTAGCTTCTAAATCTTTTTTAACTTCTGATAGCTGCTCTCTTAAAGCTGAATTAATAACCTCTTTCTTATTCTTATTTTCATTTTTTCTTTTTGCATAATCTGCAAAAGCCAGCTGCATTAAATTATGTATTTCAGCTGCATCTGATAAAATAGCCTGCCTACAATCATATTTAAGATCTTTACTTAATGCTGTCATCATTTAATCACCCCTATATTGTAGCTGTCATAACAGCTTTAATTGTGTGCATTCTATTTTCAGCCTGATCAAAAACTTTAGAATATTTGCTTTCAAAGACTTCTTCTGTAACTTCCATTTCTTTTAAGCTGTACTGCTCATATATTTTTTTTCCATTTTCAGTTTCTGTATTATGATAAGCTGGTAAACAGTGCAAGAATATCAGATTAGGATTTTCTGCATATTTAATCATTTCCATATTCACCTGATAAGGTTTCAATAATTCAATTCGGTTTTCAAATTTATCCTCTTCTCCCATTGAAACCCAGACATCTGTGTAAATTGCATCAGCGTTCTTCACCCCGGACTCAATCTCTGCCGTTACATTAATTTCAGCCCCTGATTTTTCTGCAAGCTCTTTACACTCTTGCAGCAATCCCTGTTCCGGCCATAATTCCTTAGGAGCTACAACTGTGAAATTAACTCCCATAATTGCTGAACCAATCATCAAAGAATTAGCCATATTATTGCGTCCATCACCTGCATAAACTAATTTAAGTCCTTTTAATTTATCAAAATTCTCCTTTAAAGTTAAAAAATCTGCTAATATTTGAGTTGGATGATAAAGATCAGTTAAACCATTCCAGACAGGAACTCCGGCGTACTCTCCTAAAATTTCAACAGTTTGGTGCTCAAACCCTCTAAATTCTATTCCATCGAAAAATCTACCTAAGACTCGAGCTGTATCAGCAACTGATTCCTTTTTTCCAAGCTGAATATCATTTTTACCTAAATACTCAGGCTTTCCGCCTTCATCTCTAGCTGCAACTACAAAAGCACATCTAGTTCTAGTAGAAGGTTTTTCAAAAATTAGAGCAATATTTTTACCTTCTAAATTATTTCCTTTAATCCCTGCTCTTTTTTTAGATTTTAAATCTTCAGCGAGAGTTAATAAATACTCAATTTCTTCTTTTGAAAAATCTTTTAAAGTTAGAAAGTTTCTCCCTTTTAAATTATATGCCATAATTATCTCCTCCTTGAATACTCACTGACTTAAAAACATTAAAACTACTGGCTGCTAAAATCACTCATAAACTACAAAATCCCCGCACTCTTATCCAATAAGAGACGAGGAATTACCCGTGTTACCACTCTAGTTGTCAATCAATAGACCGACCACTCTATAACTTAACGCGTCTAACGTCTCAACCTACTAAATTCAGCTGAGAACCTCCTGAGTGCGTTTCAAAATAATCCACCTGCTGGACTTACAGCTGTTCCAGCTTGCTAAAAGGCAACTTATTTCTACTCTCTCAATCTAAGGATATCATTTATTAAATTAAAAAGTTATTTTTTATTATTATATAGCTCCTTTGAAGATATTGCAAGTTTTTTAAAAAAGTAAAAATATTCTGATAAATTCTAAACTTCTATTAATTTCCAATTTCCTTTTTTAAATCTATAAAACACATAACTACCACGAACGATCCAATCTATTACCATCGCAGTCCAAGCACCAACTAGACCGAATCCCAACGAATGGACTAAAATATAACCTAAAAATAATCTAAAAATCCAGGTTGAAAGAGCGGTAGAATAAAATACTGCCTTAGTATCACCGGCACCACGCAATGCACCTGCAAAAATAAATTGAGTCCCCATTGGTATTTGTGACAGAGCAATAATTCTTAAATTTAATGCGGCGCGCGCAATAATTTCTGAATCAGATGTATATAAACTAATTAACTGTTCCGGAAGTATTAAAAAGACAAGTGCCATAAAGCCCATTATTAAAGAACCAATTTTCCAGGCTTCAAAAGTTCCTTTTTCTGCACCTCGAGGATTTTTGGCGCCTAAATTCTGACCAACTATTGTTGTAGCGGCAACTGCTATTCCAAAACCAGGCATATAAGAAATTGACTCTGCATTTAAAGAAATTTGATGAGCAGCAAAAGCTGTAGTTCCTAAAGAAGCAATCACTCTGACAAATAACAGCTGTGCCAGTCTTCTTACAGACTCTTCTAAAGCAGTTGGAATTCCTACTTTTAAAACTCTTTTTGTAAGGTCCAGATCAATTTTAAAAAATCCTTTAAACTTCATTTTCAAAGCACTGTAATCAGAAAAAGTTACAGCTAATAAAATTATTCCACCAATAGATCTTGAAATAGTGGTTGCTAATGCAGCTCCGTTAACTCCAAGACGCGGGAAGCCAAAATTACCAAATATGAGCAGATAATTGCCTAAAACATTTAAAATATTAACTAAAATATTAACCTTCATCGGTGTTTTTGTTTCTCCAGCCCCTCTTAAAGCTGCAGTAACTATAAAAGCTAAAACCATAAAAATAAATCCCGGGGTCATTACTCTTAAATAACCTGTTCCTAGTTTAACTACTTCGGCTTCCCCTCCCATAAAATTTAATAAACTTGGAGCAAAAAAATAAAAAATAGAGGCAAAAACTATTGAGAATATAATTGACATCAATACAGATTGCTGTAAAACAGAGGCAGCTTTTTTATTTTGATCTGATCCGGTAAATCTTGAAACTAAGGCTGTTGTACCTACACCAAGGGCAGAAGCTAAAGCCATTGAAAAAAATACAGGCTGCATTGTTAAACCAAGTGCAGCCACAGCAGAAGCACCTAAGCGCCCAACCATCATCATGTCAACAATATGAGTAATTGTTGCCAATGACTGCTCTGCTATTACAGGCCAGGCAAGCTTAAATATCACATTTTTAGTTGAACTATCTTCATTTATAATTGCTTTATTATCGGCTGCCACCTAATCACCTTCATTATTTATTAAAATCATTTAAAATTAACTATCATAATAAAATCAATTATGAGTTACTACCCTAGTAATCTGGGGGTGAAAATAACTTTTTGCACCTGCTTTTTTGTCGAAAAATCTCAAAAGAAAAAATGATAAAAAGAATGAAACTACTGAACCAACAATTCCAGCTACTTCGCTATTTTCAATAAAAATTGATAACCAACTGCTGCCAGCAAAATATCCAGCAATAACAGCAGCTAACGGCAGCAAATAAACTACAAAAGCGGAAAATAGAACTGGCTTTGTTCCCATTTCTAATTCAACCATACTCCCAACCTCAGCTCCAATTGGATCATTAACCAGAACTTCCATTTCCTCCATTTCATGTGAATCTTCAGCCAGCATACATTTTTCATCACAATGACTACAGGCAGAAGTTCGAATTATCTGTACCAGACTCTGCCCATCTTCATTTTTTATAACACGGGCCTTTTCTTTCATTTATAACCACTCTTTCCTTATATAAAATTTTATAATTGATGATTATTACTCTTTTTATTTTAACAAATACTCCTACTAAAATAAAGAGCATTTATTGCACTCAGAACATTTTGTAAATAAATAACTATTACAGCGAGGACACTTAATTGATTTAAATTCCTTCATTTCATAGCCACAGGTAGGACAGACGATTTTCTTTTTTTCTTCTTTTTCAGCATTTAGATCACAGTTATCCATCCTAATCCCCTCTTTCTTAATTAAAAACTAAAATATTTTTCGGAGCTGCTTTAAAAAATAAATAAATTAACAATGCCACCGGTAACAAATGCTGTAATCCAGCTTCCGAACCAGATATAAACAGCTTCTTTAAAATTTCTTTCCTTAACCATAATCATCATCGCCGCAATACAAGGCACAAATAAAGTTAGCGTAATTAGAGAAATTGTCACTTCAGCTGGAGTTAAGGCAATAGCAGTTAAACCAGCAGCTCCGAAGTCACGTCTTATAATTCCCATGACAAAAGCTGTTGCTGTTGCTGCTGGAAGACCAAGCCAGTTAACAGTTATTGGTTCTGCAAATCTGGTAATTAAAGCAAGTAAGCCGGTTTTCTGCATCACAGTAATTAAAGCTGCACCGAGCACAAATATTGGACCTGCTTCTTTAACAAAAGCTATGGTTTGCTGATAAGTTTTATTAAATACATTTTTAAGATCTGGCAGTCTTATTGGAGGCAAATCAATCAATAGATCACTTGATTCACCCGGTAAAACTTTATTTAAAAAAGTACCTGCCAGAACATAAACAGCAAAAATAGTAAGTACATAAACCAATATATAAAAAACATCAAGCTGTGAGATTAAACCTGCTATTACTCCAAGCTGAGCAGAACAAGGAATCGCTAAACCTAGAAGAAAAATAGCAATAATTCTTTCTCTTTTTGTTCCCAATAATCTGGTAGTTATGGTAGCCATAGTTACACAGCCAAAACCTAAAAGCATAGGGATAATAGCCCTACCATTAAGTCCAATTTTTTGCAGCAGTCTATCCATTAACACAGCGATTCTTGGCAGATAACCTGAATCCTCTAAAATAGAAAGCAGCAGATAAAAACCAGCAACTAAAGGCAGCAATAAACCAAAAATGTAGGTTACCGCCATTGTTAAAATACCATATTCTCCTGCTAAAAGCTGACCAAAAAAATTTTCAAACCCAATAGAATTGGCAATTAAATTCCTCATAAAAGGCTCATATAGTCCTGCAAAAAGATAGCCTTCTGTAAATTCAACTACTGTTTGAGCAACAAAAACTCCGATAAATTGATACATTAAATATAAAAGTACTAATAACATTGGAATAGCTGTTACAGGTTTTAGCATATAAGAACCAATTTTCCTTGCAACTTGGCTTGAATTCTGATCATAAGTTAATACTTTAGCTGTAATTTCATCTACACGTCGTCTGCGAGCTGTGTATATTTCTTCCCGCAAATCAGGAATATCTTTAAGTTCAGAATATCTACAGCGAATATTTTCATCTTCTTCTAAAAGCATTAATGCTTCAGCTTCATTTTTGCTTTTTGATTTAATTTTTTCAAATTCGGTCTTTAATTCAGAGTTAAATTCAAAAATATCATTACCACAAACTGCTTTTTCAATAGAATTTTTAACCTGATCAAGCCCCCTATTTTTAGCAGCAGTTGTAGGGATTACCAGAACTCCAAGTTCTTTTTCTAAAGCTTCTAAATCAATAGTAATATTATTTTTTTTAACTTCATCCATCATATTTAGAGCAACAATCATCTTTTTATTAAGATCAATTAACTGCTGAGTTAAAAATAAATCGCGCTCTAAATGACTTGCATCAACAACATTTATTATAATATCTGCAGACATAATAAAATCCCTGGCTACTCTCTCTTCATCATTTATGGATCCGACTCCATAAACACCTGGTGTATCAAAGACAGCTGCATCACCCATTTTGCCGCTGCTGATATCAAGGGTAGTCCCGGGATAATTAGAAACACTGACATAAATTCCTGTAAGATAATTGAAAAATATCGATTTACCTACATTTGGATTACCAGCCAGCACAATTTTTTTATCAGCCTGCAGTTCTTGATCTAAATCAATTTGACTGCAGTCGTTCAATTATATCATTCCTTTTTTCTTAACACTTATTTTTTCGGCAGTTCTGCGACCAACAGCAATTTCCTGTAAATTTTTCTTCAAAATAACTGGTCCTCCTGGCATTGAACCTGCACATTCAATCTCAGAACCTTCGCTTATTCCAAATCTTAAAGCCTGTAAACGAGTGCTTTTATCCTCAATTTTATCTATAATAAATTTATTCCCATGTTTCATATCGGCTAGAGTCATTAATTTTTACCTCCTGCTGCAGTAATTAATTTTTGATATATTATCCTTATATAATTATTATACTGAAAACGATTTTCAAAGTCAACAACTTTCCTTAAATATCAGTAAAATTATCAAGTTTATAAGGAATTATTATTATTAATAAGAAAACTCCTGACAAATTAATAATAAAATGCCAGGAGCTGTAATAAATAATTATATTTTAAGCTTTTAATTTAAACCGAGTTATTTATTGAATTACCAGGTTAACTAATTTTTTTGGAATATAAATAGTCTTAACTAAGTTTCCATCTTCAAGATAAGATTTAATCTTTTCTTCTGCCATAACCTGTTCTTTAACTTCTTCTTCGGAGGCGTCTGCAGCAATATTAATTTTATCTCTTACCTTACCATTAACCTGGATTACAATTGTGATTTCATCTTTTTTAAGTGCTTCTTCTAAATATTTCGGCCATTCAGCTGCATGTACATTTTTTTGATGGCCCAAATATTCCCAGAGTTCTTCGGTAATAAAAGGAGCAAATGGGGCTAATAATAATACAATATTTTCGGCCACTTCTCTAATTAGAGGGGCATTAGTATCTTCAACATTGCGATCATTTAAGTAAGAATAAACTTCGTTTGTTAATTCCATAATTGCACTGATTGCTGTGTTGAAGTTTAATCTGTCTTCCACATCTTCTGTTACCTTTTTAATAGCTGCATGCATTGTTCGGTATAGTGATTTTTCAGCTTCAGTAAAGTTTTCTGAGTCTAAGTCAGAATCAGCATCTTTAATTAACACAAGATTTTCAGTTACAAAGCGCCAGACACGATTTAAAAAACGGTCTGCACCTTCAACCCCTTTGTCACTCCACTCTAAGTCTTTTTCCGGTGGTGAAGCAAAGAGAATAAATAAACGGGCTGTATCTGCACCATATTCAGCTAATATATCTTTAGGATCAACAACATTTCCCTTAGATTTTGACATCTTGGCACCATCTTTGAGCACCATTCCCTGGGCCAGCCAGTTTGTAAATGGTTCGACATAGTCAGTCAGACCCATATCGTGTACAACTTTGGTAAAGAAGCGGGCATATAATAAATGAAGAATAGCATGCTCAATTCCACCAATATACTGATCAACCGGGAACCATTCATCAACATTTTCCTTGGCAAAAGGAAGCTCATCATTTTTAGGATCTGCATAGCGCATAAAATACCAAGAAGAATCAACAAAGGTATCCATAGTATCTGTTTCTCGTTTACCAGGTCCACCACATTCAGGGCAGGTAGTATTAACAAAAGCATCTACCTTTTTCAGTGGTGACTCTCCAGTTGGAGAAAATTTTACATCATGGGGTAGTTCAACCGGTAAATCTTCTTCTGGAACTGCTACAGCTCCACAGTCATCACAATAAACAATTGGAATAGGTGCTCCCCAGTAGCGCTGACGGGAAATTAACCAATCACGCAGTCTATAATTAGTTTCAACCTTTAAAAATCCTTTAGCTGAGAAGTCTTCTGCCATTTTATCAAAGGCTTCTTCAACATTTAAACCATTATATTTACCGGAGTTGATTAAGTGACCATCCCCAGCATAAGCTGTTTCCATTTCTGATCCGACAAGTTCTTCTTTCTGGTCATCAGGCTGAATTACAGCTCTAATTTCTATGTCATACTTGCGGGCAAAATCGAAGTCACGCTGGTCATGAGCAGGAACGGCCATAATTGCACCAGTACCATATCCCATCAACACATAATTTGCTATATAAACAGGAATTTCTTCGCCATTAACAGGATTTTCTGCATAAGCACCGGTAAAAATACCTAATTTCTCTGTTTCGGCTGAAGTTCTTTCCTGTTCCTTTTGTTTTTTAACTTTTTTGACAAATTCTTTAACGTCTTTTTCTTTTTCAGTTCCAGCGGTTAATTCAGAAACATATGGATGCTCAGGAGCCAGAACCATATACGTTGCACCAAATAATGTATCTGGACGGGTTGTAAAGACTTCTAATTCTTTATCAAGTTTTGATATTTCAAAAGTAACTCTTGTACCTTCACTACGGCCAATCCAGTTTTTCTGCATAGTTTTTACTTTTTCAGGCCAGCCTTCTAAAAGCTCATGGTCATCTAAGAGTCTCTCTGCATAATCAGTTATTTTTAAGAACCACTGTTCTAAATCACGTTTATCAACTTCAGTGCCACAGCGTTCACAAGCTCCATTAACTACCTGCTCATTAGCAAGTACTGTCTCACAGCTTGGACACCAGTTAACTGTAGATTCTTTTCTGTAGGCTAAATCATCATTAAACATCTGGGTAAAAAACCATTGAGTCCACTTATAATAGTCTTCAGCTGCTGTTGTTACTTCGCGGTCCCAATCATAACTCAAACCCATTGCCTTCATCTGTTCTTTCATATGGGCAATATTATCCCAGGTCCATTCCTTAGGATGAATATTACCATGTTTGATCGCTGCATTTTCTGCAGGCAAACCAAAAGCATCCCATCCCATTGGATGAAGAACATTATACCCCTTCATTCTTTTATAACGAGCTATAACATCACCAATAGAATAAACTCTCACATGCCCCATATGCAAATTACCTGAAGGATATGGAAACATTTCTAAAACATAATAATTTTCTTTATCGGGATCATCTCCGGTTTTATGTAAATTTAAGTCTTCCCAATTTTTAAGCCACTTTTTCTCTACTTCTTGAAACGGATAATAATCTTGCAAAGATCTTCACTCTCCTCATTTGATTAAAATTTATATATTATTTATTTCTAAATTCTGCTCTATTACTTATATTACTCTTCTTTTTCATCTGTTCGTAAAATTTTTTCAGCATCTGACCATAATCTTTCCAGATCATAATATTCTCTTTCTCTTTTCTGGAAAACATGAACAATTACATCAGCATAGTCAATTAAAATCCATTTGGCATCATTCATACCCGCCATCTTTTTAGGTTCAATTTCTTTTTCGGATAATTTTTCATCAACAGCTCTGGCTATAGCTCTAACCTGCTGATCAGAATTACCACTGCAGAGCACAAAATAATCTGCAATCACCGTTAAACCCTGAACATTTAAAATTTCTATATCTTCTGCTTTTTTATCATCAGCTGCATCAGCAGCCATTAATGCAATATCTTTAATACTTAAATCTGACATTTATTTATTCCTCCTTATACAGACTTTTTGTAGCCTGAACCAACTATAACTTTAATATTTTTATTTATATGTTCTCCAGAATCTTCAACATATTCAATCTCCCCACTTAATAACTCAGCAATTTGAGAAGCTGTTTCTTCATCATCTTTACTATAGTATTCTATAATCGAATATTCGTAATTATAATTATCTGCATTACCAATTTCATCAATTTTAAAACCATACTTTTCTAATAACTTGGCTGTATTTGAAGCAGCTCCCGAATCTCCTACCCCATTTAGTACAGTTAACTGATAATCTTTGTTTTTAATATATGATTTATTTCTCACCAAATTTTCTACCATTATATTGGCTTCTTTTAAATCTGGAACCCAATAACTAATTCCATTAATATATTTTGGTTCCCCTGGAAGCATCTTAGTTTCTATTTGACTTAAATCAATTTCTTTTGCCATATTAATAAATGGAGTAATATCCTGGATTGGAATATTAGTATTAATAGTATCGTTAACCTCTTTAATGATACCAGGTATTTTAGTCAAAATAGCAGGTGAAAGAACTTTAGCAAAAACAGCATCTACAAATTTTTGTTGACGCTCAATTCTTCCAATATCTCCTCTTTCATCACGGTATCTAACATACTGAAGAGCTTTTTTTCCATTTAAATTTTGCTGACCTGCAGGGATATTAATATACAGACCACCAGCTTTATCAACATAGTTTAAATGACGAGAGACATTAACATTCACTCCACCTAATCGATCAATTATTTTTTCAAAACCTTTAAAATCTGTTTCTAAATAATAATCTATATCAATTTTCAGCATTTCTTCTATTGTTTTTTGTGTTAATTCTATTCCACCATATACATGAGCTGAATTTAATTTAGTAAAATTTCTTTTGCTTGAGTTAATATAAGTATCTCTTGGCAGAAAAATCAACCCCGCCTCTTTGCTGTCGACATCTAAACTTATCAAAATAATTGTATCTGCTCTGGAGGCGCCATTGATATTTGAATCATACCCAACTGCAAGTATATTTACTTTATTTTCTGCAAATGGTCCTTCTGAAGAAATTTTTGTTAGTTCATCATTCCATAAAAATGCCATGATAACACCAATAATGACCAAAAATATAATTAAAGCAATATATTTCCAGTCAGTTAGTTTTTCTAACATTTATTAATCACTTCTCTTTAATAGTTTATTTCGTAAATCATTTGAATAAGGATGAATAAAATTATCCTGTTCAAGCTGATATTTAATAATATTATTGGTTATTAAATATAATCCTAATTCAAAATCTCTTTCAATTTCTTTTCTAATCGTGTTTAAAATAGGAAACTGCCTATCTTCTGAAATAAAGTCGGCAGCATAAATGACCTGAGCTATTTTTCCCATTTTAGGGTGGCCCAGAGTATGAAAACGTATTGCTTCTAATATTTCTTGATCTTCTATCCCAAACTCATTTTTGGCAATTACAGCCCCAGCTGGAGCATGAAGTATTGGAGTTATAGCAGCTTCTAATTCATCAACATTCCACTGAGAATCCTTTAAGAGCAGCTTTAACTCTTTATCAGTTTTAGATTTTGCAATATCATGCAATAAGGCAGCGATTTTAACCTTATCCTGATTAAGATTTAATTTTTCAGCTAATTTAACTGCTGATTTTAAAACATATCTGGTATGTTGATACCTTTCTTTTCCTAAAATATTTTTAATTTTTTTTAAATCAAGTTTTTCTAATAAATCTTTATTAACTAATGACATTTAATCACCTGTAAAGATTATTTTTTTCAATGTACTCTCTAATTTTATCTAATGTTAAATAACGAATAGATTTTCCTTTTTTAATTTCATCTCTAATAAAAGAAGAAGAAATTTCTATATTTAAACTCTGATATGTAAATATATTTTCTAAATAATCTTCATACTTCTGGTCATTTATAATCTCATTTAAATTATAACCAGGTCGACTAAATACTATAAATTTAGCTTTAGTTAATAAGTATTCCGAATCTTTCCAGCCAAAAATTTCTGCTAAAGAATCTGCACCTATAATAAAAAAGACCTGATCAGCATTAATTTGAGGTACAAACTCTGCTAAAGTTTTTGCAGTATAAGAATATCCATCATTTTTCATTTCCCAGTCTGATAAAGAAAATCCTTGATTATTATCTACAGCAAATTTCAGCATTGTTAATCTATCTTTATTTGGTGAAATATCCCTATCTTTTTTATGTGGTGGCTTACCAGCAGGCATAAATATGATCTTAGATAACCCAAAATAATTTTTAATCTGCTCAGCTAAAATAAAATGTCCTTGATGGGGAGGATCAAAAGTCCCTCCAAAAATAGCCATTCTTTTTTTTGACATATTTTTCACCTCTAATTTCATACACCTTTAATTATAAATTATTTTATCAGTGCTTGCAAGTTAAATAACTATTAAAAAAAGGAGTTTTAATCTTTAAATAGAACTTGTATAGTAATAAATAAAAAATATGGAGGTTTTAAAATGTTATATAAATTTAAAAAGAAAAGTCCTAAAATTGCAGAAAACACTTTTATTGCTCCAGGTAGTCACATAATTGGAGATGTAGAAATAGCTGAACACAGCAGTATTTGGTATAATACTGTTCTTAGAGGAGATATTAAAAAAATTAAAATTGGAAAGTATTCTAATATCCAGGAAAACTCTACTGTTCATGTTGAAAACAATTTAGGTGTTGAGATTGGAGATTATGTAACAATTGGCCATAATGCAGTGATCCATGCCTGCAAAATTGGAAATAATTCACTCATTGGAATGAATGCTACTATTTTAAGTGGAGCTGAAATTGGAAAAGGATCAATTGTAGGAGCAGGTGCTGTAGTTCCGGAAAACACAGTCATCCCGCCCGCAAGTCTGGTTTTGGGCATACCGGCTAAGGTGGTACGCAGCATTACTAAAGAGAAAATAATTGAATTAAAACAGCATGCTCTACAGTATGTTGACCTTGCTGCAGAACAAGAAACCATTGAAAAAATCAAATAAATATAAACAGCAGGCTGAGATTTTTTATAATTCTACAGCCTGCTTTTTCTTTTTGATTTATTTAAAAATTACATTTTAGATGAGTTTCCATTTTTTAAATTTATTATTCAAAAATCTGTTTGGCAATTTCTGCTGCCTCTTTTGCATCTCTGGCATAAAAATCAGCTTCGATCATATCTGCATAATCTGCTGTCAATACTGCCCCACCTACCATAATTTTCGTCTCTGGACATATTTCACGTACTTTTTTAATTGTTTTTTCCATATTTTTTACTGTTGTTGTCATTAGAGCACTTAAACCTAAAAGTTTTATTTTATTTACCTTTACTGTACTAACTATTTCTTTAATATTAACATTTTTACCTAAATCGATTATCTGATATCCATAATTTTCTAAAACAGTTTTGACAATGTTTTTACCAATATCATGGACATCACCTTTTACTGTTGCCATTATAATTTTTCCTTTAGAAATATCTCTACCACCTGTCCGGGCCATCTCTGCTTTTAAAACGGCAAAAGCTTCTTTTACAGTTTCTGCAGATTGAACCAACTGTGGTAAAAATATTTCTCCTTTTTCATAGCGTTCTCCAACGATATCAAGAGCAGGAATTAAATACTCATTTACTACTTCTATAGCTTTCTTTTCTTTTAATACTGCCTCAGTTAATCGAGCAGCTTCACTCTTTAGTCCCTTAATAATTACCGACTGCAGATCTTTTTCTTCACTCTCGTTTTTTATTTCTTTAGCAGAGTTAGCAGAGTTAGCAGAGCCACTTTTATTTTCTGTTTCAGCCATATACTCAATATAGTCAGCGGCCCCCTGATCAATATTATTTAAAACTGCAGCTGCTTTAACAGCCGCCATCATTTCATTATCATTTGGATCAATAATTGGCAAATTTAAGCCCTGGTAAAGGGCTATACTTAAAAATGTTCTATTTAAAACAGGGCGAGCCGGCAGACCAAAAGAAACATTAGAAACTCCAAGTGTAGTTGTAACTCCTAGTCTTTTTTTAACCATTTTAATCGCTTTTAAAGTTTCTTTTACACCTGCCTGCTGGGCAGAAGCAGTCAAAGTCAGACAATCTATTATAATTTTATCTCTGCTGATTCCGTATTCAGCAGCCTTATCTACAATTCTTTCTGCAATTTTAAAACGCCCTGCTGCTGTATCCGGTATTCCATCATCATCCATGGTTAGACCGATAACTGCAGCACCATACTTTTTAACTGCTGGCAGGGTTTTCTCCAGCACTTCAGCCTCTCCGTTAACTGAATTGACAATTGCTGTCCCATTATAATATCTTAAGGCCGCTTCTATTACCTCCGGGTCACTGGAATCAATCTGTAAAGGAACATCTAAGATACCCTGCAGCTCTTTAATTAATCTAACCATTATTTCCTTTTCATCGATATCAGGTAAACCAATGTTAACATCTAAAATGTTTGCCCCTGCATCTACTTCTTCTACAGCAACCTTAAGAATATAGTCTAAATCACCATTTCTTAAGGCATCTTTAAAGGCAGCTTTACCGGTTGGATTAATTCTTTCTCCAACCACATTAACTCCAGCCAGATCGACAGACTGAGAGGGAGAGCAGACAAGACTTTCTTTTATAACTTCTCGCTCTTTGACTTTTTTGTTTTTTAAATTCTCTGCTATTAAAGATATAAATTCTTCATTAGTACCACAGCAACCTCCAATAACCGCCAGTCCTTTTTCGTAAAGTCGGGCTAACGGTTTAAAATATTCCGCTGGAGAGATCTTAAATACTGTTTCTCCATTCTCCATTACTGGCAAACCAGCATTTGCCTGCAGAATAACCGGAAGTTTAGAATATTGAAGCACCTCTTCAACCAGAGGTTCCAATTTTTCCGGTCCCAGAGAGCAGTTGAGTCCAATTCCATCTACTCCCAGTCCTTCCAGTACAGAAATCATGGAGCGGATACTGCCACCGGTAAAAGTTCTACCGTCTTCTTCAAAAGTCAGGGTACAAAATACGGGCAGATTTGAATTTTCTTTAGCTGCCAGGACAGCCGCCCGGGCTTCATAAAGATCAGCTATTGTTTCTATATGTATTAGATCAGCTCCGGCTTCAACTCCGACCAGTACCTGCTGCTGATAAAGATTGTAAGCCTCATCAAAGGTCAGACTGCCCATTGGTTCTAATAGTTCTCCTAAAGGACCCATATCTAAGGCTACAGCTGCCTCGATTCCTGATTCTACAACAGCTCTGCGGGCATTTTCTACTGCAGCTGAAATAACTTCTTCCACAGAATAATCTATTTCTTCCATTTTTAAGGCATTGGCCCCAAAGGTATTGGTAGTTAAAATTTCAGCTCCAGCCTTCAAATAGCTTTTATGGATCTCAACAATTTCCTTACTTTTTTCTATATTTAATTTTTCTGGCACATCTCCAGCTTTTAAACCCCGCTGCTGCAGTACTGTTCCCATGGCTCCATCAAATAAAATAACTTCTTTTCCCAGTCTATCCTTTAGCTCCACAGTAAATCCCCTTTCTTCTCAGCTCACAGTCTTCGTATAGAAGACAGTTTTGACAGTGTCTTGACTCAAATTCAAGATCTCTCTCTTCTAAATTATCATCTTTTCTAACTGAATTTAAATTTTCTTGACTCTGCTGCTCTTCTTCTCCCTTTTCTGCAATAACTCCGATTATTGCTGTTACTGATTTAGTCGGATGTAACATATTATATTTGGAAGCAGTTAAACCAATTTTTTTTGGTGCATTTAAAATTCTTAAAATTTCTTTTTGAATATCAATTCCAAGGTCTCCATAACCCGGACTGTAGCGAAAAGTTATAGCTTCATTTCCTGCTGCCAGTACTTTTTCTTTGATCTCTTTTTCAACCTGATCACAGCCCGCTTCAATGGCCGTGGTGGCACAGGCATCAAAGATCATCGATTTTGTAACTGAAACTTTTTCATAATAGGAAATTTTTTTATCGACTTGTGCTCCCAGGGTAGCAGCCATTATATATATTTCTTTGGAATTACTCAGATGTTTTTTAATACTTTTCCCTTTCAAAGTCAGAGTTGTACCCCTGACCTTTACTCCATCCTCATTTAGTTTAATCGGAAACTTACGGTAAAGATAACGAAAATTAATCAAATCCTTAATTTCAGCTGTCGCTTCTTTAATTAAACGATTAATATTATCATCTTTTAAATCTTTTGAAGTCTGTAAATACCTTAAAACTTCGGTTCTTTCAATTTCTAATTCCATTTTAATCAGCCTTTTTTCCATTTATATGAGTAATCAAAGATCCAACTGCCTCTTTAATTCTACGGGCAACATAGGGGTTGTTCATTGTATAAAGGTGGATTCCATCTACCTCACTAGAAATTAAATCAACTATCTGCTCGACTGCATAGGCAATCCCGGCATCTCGAAGCGCTTCAGGATTATCCTCGTATTTATCTAATATTTTTTGAAATTTCTTTGGAAAATATGCATCAGATAATTCAATAATTCTTCCTACCTGTTTTTTATTAATAACCGGCATAATTCCTGCTTCAATTGGGACATTAATACCTTTTTTTTCTGCTTTATTGCGAAATTTATAAAAAAGTGAGTTATCAAAGAACATCTGTGAAATTAAATAATCAACCCCGCGATCAACCTTTTGCTTTAAATATTCCAAATCCTGATCCAGGCTTTCTGTTTCTAAATGTCCTTCTGGATAACAGGCTGCTGCTACCCCAAAGTCATTATGTTTGTTTATATGTTCAACCAGCTGATAGGCATAATTATAATCTCCCAGGGCTTCTCCATCAACCGGTTTATCTCCTCGAAGAGCCAGAATGTTTTCTATGTTTTTACTTTCCAGCCGGGCCAGAATTTTATTTAATGTCTCCTGGTCAGAATTGATACAGGTTAAATGAGCCAGGGCTTCCACATCATATTTTTCTTTGATGATTGAAGAAAGCTCACAGGTTCTATTTTTCTTAACTCCTCCCCCAGCACCATAGGTGACACTGATATAATCTGGATCGATGTCTTTTAATTCTTCTAAGGTCTGATAAATATTTTCGATTGGTACATCAGGTCTGGGTGGGAAAACTTCCAGCGAAAATACTACCTCTTTTTCCTCAAAAATATTTTTAATCTTCATTTTTATCCTCCTCGAGCTGCTCTACTGCTATTTAAATTATTTAGTTATAGCTCCTGCTAATAATTGCTTTCTTTACTCACTACTTGTTGTTGAAAAATATCATAAAAACAAAAATCCACTTCCTGAGTAGAAGTGGAGTACACAACTACTTATCTTTCAGGCTCAACCTGCTGGATTTAGCACCGGGCAGTATATAACTGCTGGTTGCCGGGTTTCGCAGGGCCAGATCCCTCCACCACTCTTGATAAGACAATATTCTATTTTTAATCACTTTACCATATTAAAAGATTTGTGTCAAGAAATTTAATCCCTGGCCAGCTCAGAATAACCTGCTTCTTTTAAGTCATTTAGTATTTCAATTAGATCAATTAAATGAGCTGCTGCTGATTGTTTACCAGCATTTTGATAATATTCTCGGTGTGTTTTTAAAAATTCACTCTTTTCATACTGCCTGATGGAACTTCCGAGATCTTTAAGGGAGGTATGGAGATCAATTAACTGAGAAACAAGCTCTGGAGCCAAATATTCAGAATATTTCATGTTTATGACTTCCCAGATATCTTCAGCTTTTTCATCAAAATAATCATAATTATCTTCAGTAAAAAATACTTCTATATTTAAACGGCTTAACACTTCTTCTTCTGATAAATTTTCCAGCTCATTTAAAAACTCTGCTCTTTTTGTACTTAAAATTTTCGCATTCTGGTCATGATCCTGGCTGCTAAAATCAACATCTGCTTCAAAGCTAAAGGCTCTGGTAGCAATTCCATCCCGCAGACGATTAATATTGCGGCTAATTAAATAGTCAATATCGACATGAACAATCTCCCATAATTTATTTTTTGATCTAACCAGCAGGGTATCGATGATAAAGAGAGTAAAGGCTACTCCGACTAATTCCGAAAAAAGATTTAAAGAAAGATCCGGGCTGTATTTCCGCATTCTCCAGACAAAAAATAGACTAAAAACAACTGTTAAAAAAACAATTACCGGAATATCTGATTTTTCCAGCAGCTTTGAATTGAGTTTTTCTCTGAGAGTCTTTTTCTTCTGCACTGTATTAACCTCCTACTAAAATTTTGACCTATCTAGGCCTTACAATTTTCATTTTCACATTCCTCATTTTGATATTCTATTTCTACTGTTACATGATCTATTTTTTCTGCGGCCAGTAATTCTTTAATTTTCGATTTAAGCTCCATTATTTCTTCTTTTGAAAATTGATCTGGAATAATTACATGGGTACTGAGAAAATTCTTTTCTCCATCTAAGGTCCAGATATGGGTATGATGAGCTGCAAGCGCCTGGGTCTCTGCTGCTATTTTCTGCTGCAGTGCTCCGATCTCAATTCCAGGTGGAACTCTCTGTAAAAAAACATTTAAGATTTTTTTCAACTTAGAAATTACATTATATAAAATGTAGATGTTAATTGCTAATGAAAGCAGTGGATCTAAGATTGGAAGATCTTTGTAAATTAAAACAATACTTACTATTAGTACTGCAACCCAGCCTAAAACATCTTCTAAAAGATGCCAGCTGACAACATCTTTATTTAAAGAGCCCCCACCTCTTAATTTAAAAACAGCAATCCCATTAACTATTATCCCTAAAATGGCCAGGTACAACATCCCTTCTGGACGTAAAGCCTGAGGAGCAAAGATTCTGGGAATAACCTTTGTTAAGATAAAGATAGATCCTAAGATTAAAACTATACTATTGATTAAGGCTCCTAAGAGCGAAAAACGAGCATAGCCATAACTGAATTCTTTATCTGCTCCTTTTTGAGAATAATTTTCTAAATACCAGGACATTGCTAAAGAAAGTGAATCTCCTAAATCATGCAGGGCATCAGATAAAATAGCCATACTGTTAGTTAAAAAGCCACCAATAATCTCAATAATGGTAAAGGATAGATTTAAGAAAAAAGCCGTTTTAATATTTGAGACATCTGAATGGTCATGATGATGTTCAGCCATTATTTATCACAATTATTATCATAATTTAATCTCCTTCTGGATTTTTTATCTTCCAGAGATAATTATATCATAAAAAAAATAAGCTGCTGTTAAATTATTAATATTATTCTTTTATTTTAAATTAAAAATTTTAAACAGCTCAGCTTATTGACATTAAAGTCTCATTCTGTTAAAATAATTTAGGTAATGCCCCCGTAGCTCAGTGGATAGAGCAAAGGCCTCCGAAGCCTTGAGCGTAGGTTCGACTCCTACCGGGGGCACCATTTGTTTATATCAGGTTTAAGCATTTTCAAGATCAGAAGCTAATTCTTCTGGCTCCATATTTATCATTTCTACACCATATCTGTGCAACTCTAAGAGAAATGAGACTCGATCCGTCCCCGCCATTTCAGCCGCCATTCCTGAAGATATTCGTTTGAGTTCAAATAATTTGACTGCCATTGCCATTTTAGCTTCTTCTTCAAATTCTTCAGGACTATCTTGAAGCAAATCAAGTAAATTATATGGGTATTCAATTATTATTTTATTAGACATGTCAGTAATCTCCCTAATTTAATATATACTATCCCAATTATTTTGAATATATTTCCCTATTCCTCCCGGATTATAATTAGAATATATTTTCATAAAATCTTCTTTTGCACTAAGAAAAGACTCATTTGAAATTACCTCTCTTCTTTTCGCTAAATACAATAAACATATTGATGGTGAACGAGAATAACCCCTATCACAATGAACTAAAACTTTTCTTTTGGTAATCCACTCATCAATGAAATTTAAGATCTTAATGAAAGTATTAGTTCCAGTCCATTTATAAAGATGAGCGCCACCATCAACCCAATTTAAAGATAAAATATTTTCATCTTCATAATAGATATAGTTAGGGTGGCTTTTATTAGGTTTATTTGTCGTTCTATTCCAACCAAAAATTTTATAATGTAAAGTCTGGGTTGCATGTATAATTGACCAATTATCATTGTTTATTTCAGAAAGATCTTCAATTGCACCAACATATAAATTACTATCTAACAATTGTTTCATTTATAAAACCCTTTCTATCAATGAATTCAACGTCTTAACTATTGTGGTGAATTAAGCTATATTAGATTTCACTGCTCATAGATACTTATACTTAACAGAATGAAAATTAGTGTTCTAATTTTTCAAAGATTAATCGAGGAAATTTATGTTCTATAACTGAAATAGACTTCTTTAAAATAGGATAGGAAAAATCTCCATTAGAATTTGTAATTAATTTCATCCAATGAGTTGGATAATATCTAACAAACATTCCTAAAAAAAATGAGGTTAGATAAATATTAAGTAATGAAGATACTTTAACATTATCTATTGGAGTAACAATATAAATATTTTGTTCATTATCGTTCTTAATTAAAGGGACCCTCTCCTTGAATTCTTCTAAACTTGAGCAAGGTATTGAAAAAGAAATATTTTTTGCACCCCTTATTAAGTCATGATCGTCCTTTTCTTCAATATCAATATCATTAGGTAATTTAAATTCTTCTTTAATCAGGTCTTTATCAGGCAAACCTAACCCAGATTCTAAAATAGATATTTTAATATACCTAGAATGTTTTTTAGCAATAGATTTATAACATTTAGAATAATCATCAAAGGTTTGCTCAAATATCCTTGATAATTCAGGTATTCTTGATAATACTTCTTTAAACGCAATATTATTACCAATATTATCATCTTCATTCCTTGATATACTGATGTCCATACGGTTAGGGTATATATTAGTGAATACTGAAAAAATTTCTGTATTCTTAGTAACCTCCCATAATTCTAAAAAAGTTCCATTATTAATTTTTACTTTTAAATCTGGTATTCGACTTATACCCTGACACAGAACATTATTCCAACTAGTAGTTTCTAATCCATGAGATGGTTTTAAACTTGTTGCTCTTAAAAAAGGATCTAAAAATAAAATAGCACCTCTGCTTAATGACAAAACTCCGTAATAAAATAGTAAGGGCGCTACAATTTCATTAGCATCTTTAGCACTATTAAAATATTCTTTACCTTGTGAAATACTGGAAACTATTTCTTCTGCTTTACCTGAGTTTAACTCTCTATCATGTTTATTTTTATAAAACTTTTTAACTAAATCTTTACTCTCAAATAAAGAAATTTTAGACCAAATATCATCCATATTTTCTCCCTTCTATTCTTTTAAAAACCAAATACTTATAAGACTCTCAGCTAGTTTCAATAAGTAACTAAATTATATACTTTACATTATTATTTTCCATAAACTTTAACTTTATCTGCAATTGATGCTGCTCTCTTATCATATGCTTTATCAATATATTTTTTAGGATCATTATTAAAATCATCCCATCTTACCAATACACAATATCTATCTTCTTCAGAATGAGAACATTTATCATTAGGTATATAATAATTATAACTAAACTCATCTATTACAGTATCATCATTTATAGCAACCCAATTATGAGTACCTCCACAGTAAGAACATTCATAGTCCCCTTTATATATACTTGGTTCCATGTTAGGTAACACAACTCCTAGTATTCCATTTCTAGTATTATTTTCTCCATTATATAAGGATGCTTGTAATTCTCTTTTTATAAATCTTTGTTCGTTCCAACCCAACTTTTCTGCACTATATTCTCCAATTATAAAAATAGTCACTGTTGAATCAGCAAGGTAATCTTCTCTTATTTTTCGCATAATGTAATCTTCATTATCAGAGTTAATCGGTTCATCTAAAGACTTATCTATCATATCAATACTCATGTCCGATTGAATATAATTCTTATAATCAATATCTTCAGTTTTAAAAGAAATATAACATTTATGACCCATGATCTATTACCTCCTAATAATGTATGTTACTTATCTACCAATTATTAAACATAAATAAAACTTATATAACATTTTTTCGTGCCAACCACTGAGTATGTTCTCTAGAAAATGCTGTTTCGCTATTAATAACAAATTGTATAAAATCTTTTTCATTTTCTACACTGTCTAGTTCTCCTCTAATGAAACCAAGTTCATGAGCTGTTAGTCCATAAGCAGAAGCAAGTTCTCTAAAACGTTTAATTTGAATCCAAGTTAAAACTACACTAGCACTAACAACAAAAATTTCTGCAGGCCAATAACCGAAATTAGGATATGCTACACGGAAGATTATAAAAGCAATGGCAATTAATTGGCAAATAATTAGTAACGAAAACCAAAAACAACTTTGTTTTTTTGCATCAGATGCCTTTTTTGCATACCATTTTCTTTGTTCATCTATTCTATTCTTTCTATAAAAATCTATTCTATCATTAAGAGGCATATCCCTGATTTTAAGCATTGAAGAGGTGATTTGTTTCTCTGAAGAATTCTCATCTCCAAGCTCATGGGATAAGTTTTTGTGTTCGTCTAATATATTTTTAAGACGTCCTAAAAATTCTGATTTAACTACTTTTTTGTTTTTTTCATCTGTAAAAGGTTCAGCTTTCATCATGAATTTCCAAGTACTTGTTTTAACCGACTCAGCGACAGCCCTAGTTCTATACCACCTATCTTCATCTTTTTTTAAAATAATTAATAACGACACAAATATAGCACTAATTATTACTAAAGCTGAAAAAATAGCAGAACCTTTATTGTTTATCCCATATACAGAAAAACCTGCTGAAAGTATTAGTAAAACAGAATGAATACGAATTAATAACAAATATGAGTTTTGAGCATCTGCTGAAGCTAAATCTGCCGACCTAAAGAGAGCAGGATAATTAGAGTTTCTCATACCTTTATTTTTGACTTCTTCCACAATCATCCCCCCAAAATTTTAAATAAATATTTTTTATATCAACACATATCTTAAAAATATAACCTCTTTCCATTAACCTTAAGCCATTCTTTTTTCTCTTTAATATCAGGAATAATAGCAGCTACTGTTGCCCAGAAATCTCTAGAATGATTATCATGAATTAAGTGGGCGAGTTCATGTACTACCAAATAATCCACAATAGACATTGGTGCCATAATGATCTTCCAGTTAAAATTAAGGTTATTCTTGCTGCTGCAGCTGCCCCAGCGTTTCTTCTGTTTTTTTACAACTACATTATTTGGTTCAACATCAAGCTTAACTTTATACTTATCCACTCGCTCATTAATCTTTTCTTTAGCATGTTCACGATACCATTCAATTAATGCAGTCCGAATTTCTTCTCGTCGCTTTTCTTTCTTATCTGTAAACTCAACTGGGTAGTCAATAATAAACTTACCCTGGTAGAGCTTTACTTCTACTATTGAAATTTCTGCTGGATTAACTTCCAGCCTATATCTTCGACCTAAATAGGGAAGTTTCTCTCCGGTCATAAATTCTTTTTCTTTTGGTGCCGGCTTAATCTTATCCATTTCCTTTAATTTGGAAAGAATCCAGTTAGTTTTTTTCTTTAATACCTCTTCTATTTTAGCATCTTCTGTATTTTTTGGAGATCTAACTATTAAATTCCTCTCATGCTCAACAATAATCCCCATTGTTTTGCGTCTAGTGCGTATTATTTCATAATTTATTAGTTTATTTCCCAGTTTGATCTGCTGCATTCTTACCTCCGATTAAAACATAAATATATTCTGAGAGAGCTTAATTATCTTGTTAGTTAAACTCTCATATTTCTGCTTGAACTCGTCATATTTGATCAAATGAACCTTGGTTGTTTTTCGCATTTTCTGCAGCACTTCTGTTTTTTGCCGCCAGAGATCAATCTTAGTGTACTCACTTAAGTCATTAAAGATATTCTGAGTAACTTCTTTGACAGTTTTGTTTACATAAGGCTCGTTATTACTCTCACCTGCAGTATATTCACCAGGCTCTTCTGCAACTTTGCCCTTTTCTTCTTTATCTCTCTCATTTAAAAGAAGTTCATAGAGGGCAAACTCTTTCTTGTTTAACCCCAGTTTTTCTGCTTTCGACTGAACTGTTCTCATATCATTAATAATATCCTTCATCTCACCAATCTGCTCTAAAAGACTCATTTGATTGTTTTTACGCTTTTCAATGATTTCTTCCAGTCGCTCACTTAGTTTTTTATAATAGACAGGATTTTCTTCCATCTGTACATTAATTTCTTTCTTTATCGCATGCTCCATCTCACTGGCTTTAGCCTTATCAGATTTTAAGTCATCTAGAGTGTCTTCAAACTCTTTCTCATCAAGTATAGATACTGGCTGATGTAGGACTCTGACACTGCTTGCTCTGATATGATCATCAATTAGCTTTTTAACCTTTTCTCCCACACCTTTGATATCAATACTATCATCACGATACCTATTTCTAACGGCTGTATGGATTTTGCTCAGCTTATATAAATCACCCCTGTAAGGAGCAGCTATTGGGTGCGGCATAATGATATCCATACTCTTAGCAAAGTCCTTAAAGTCATTTTTGAAGTCATTTCTCTTCTCTTCGTCTTCAAAGAGCTCAATACAGGCTTCCAGATCACTCATATCTGTATTTCTAAAATATTTCATTACCTCTCTGTGATTTGCTTCCAGTCTTGGCTTCTCATCTTCAATTGGAGTTACAGCATTTTCCACATCAGAAGGATTAAAGATAGCCAGTGCTTTTTTAAGGTTATCAAAGACCCCATAATAATCTACTACCAGACCATAATTCTTCTCAGAATAAACTCTGTTAACTCGGGCAATAGCCTGCAGCAAGTTATGTTCTTTTAGAGACTTATCCAAATACATAACCTGCTCAACTGGGGCATCAAAACCAGTCAAGAGCATATCACAAACGATGATTATTTTAAGTGAAGAGTGAGGATTCTTAAACCTCTCAACTATTCTAGATTTCTGATCATTATCAACACTGTATTTTTTAAGTAAGCCCTCATCATTGTGCCCGCCAGAGATTAATACAGCCGCTTCTGGACCATCTAACTCATCAATCGCCTCTTTATACCTAACTGCTGCCTGTCTGCTTACGGCCACTATTTGAGCCTTAAAAGGGGCAATCTTTTCCGTATAATGTTTAATAATATCCAGAGCAATAGTTTTAATCCTGGAACTTGCTTCAGCTATGTCATTTTCAGTAGCGTATTTTTCTTTTATCTTCTGTTTCTCTTCATCTGAATATCTGTGGAAGGTTTGATCAAAGACTTCATCTAAAGTTCTATCCTCTACATGTAACTCAGCCAGTCTGCTCTCATATTTAATTGGTAGAGTAGCATTATCGGCAACTGATTCTTCTATTGTATAGGTATCAATATAATCACCGAAGGTTCTTAAGGTGCTTCTTGATTCTTTATCAATTGGTGTTCCTGTAAAACCTATATAAGCTGCATTTGGTAGAGCTCTCCTCATATTAGAGGCTAAATCTTTAAACTGAGTTCTGTGAGCTTCATCTGCCATTACAAATACATTCTCTCTTTCAGTTAAAACAGGATATTTCTCTTCTTCATATTCCTGAAACTTATGGATAGTAGTCATAATAGTTCTGCCCGCTTCAGAAGATAATAGGTCTTTTAAGTCTTTTACACTGGCTGCTCTTTCTGGATTAGGAAAGCCACACTTTTTAAAAGTACCACTGATTTGCTCATCAAGGTCAACCCTATCTGTTACAATCAGCATTGTAGGGTTGCCAATATCCTTCATCCTTCTTAATTTAAGTGCTAAAAAGAGCATGGTTAAAGACTTACCTGAGCCCTGAGTATGCCAGACAGTTCCGTTTCTGTCTTCTAAACACTCAGCATTTTTTATTCTTTCTACTGCTTTCTGTACAGCTCTGTACTGCTGGTAGCGGCAGGCCATTTTAACTTTAGCATTGCCCTTGTCTTCAAAAACAGTAAAGTTCCTGATAATATCTAAAAATCTATTCTTTTTGAAAAGTGAGAAAAAAAGTATATCCTGTCCTGTAGGCTCTTTCCCCAGTAGTTCTGCCAAAGAGTCTTTAGTATAGGGATAAGGATCTTTCCAGCCTTTAAATGCCTGTGCTGGAGCACCTACTGTAGCAGAGGTAGCTGAATCACCCCAGGCTGCAACAAGCAATTGATTGGGGTAAAACAGTTCTTCTGCACCTTCCTGATAATCATCTCTAATGTTTTGATATCTTCTCAGCTGATTTATTGCTTCTTCTTCTGGTTCATTACAGGTAGTATTATTTTTGCATTCTATTACAGCTAGAGGTAAACCATTGACAAATAGAGTTATGTCAGGTTTGATAGTTTCTTTTCCTTTGACTCGAAATTGGTTGATTGCTATAAAAGAATTATTATCAAGATTCTCATAATCTATGTACTTAACAGTCTGGTTTTTCTTGCCATGACCTATATCCTGCTGTAAACTGATGTGATTAATCAGCTTATCATAGATTATTTCATTAGCTGACATCAAAGAATTAGCTTTTAGGCGAGCTGGCCTGATCTCATTAACTGCCTTATTTAAGTTATTCTCATTTATCCAGGGGTTGATTCTTTTAAGAGCTGTTTTTAGTTCTTCAATTAAAATCACCTGGTGTTCTGATTCTCTTTCAGGCAGCTTTATAAAATCTTTATCCAGCTGATCATAGACTTTATAGCCTAAAGTTTTAAACAAATCTAAAGCAGGTTTTTCTGATTGATTATATTCATCCCAATTTCCAGTCATTTTCTAAACCTCCATCTCTGTATTTACTCTAATCTCTCCTGTTAATAGCTTCTGCATTAAACCTTTTTTAAGTCGCTCGAGTTTAGCTTTGTATTCTTCTTCCTTTTTTATCTTAGAATCAACTGCTGATAGAATTGATGCTATTTTCTTTTGTTCTGAAAGAGGGGGATAAGGTAGACCCAAATTATACAAATTGTTTCTATTTAAACTTGGAACTCCTGTAGCCTCATTTAATAAACTTAAATCATAATAATTCAAATAATAATACAACCACTTAGGATAAGTTTCATTAAAATCATTTGTATAAAACAAAGTATCTATAGTCCAAAATGGAGTTTCCATGTACTGAGGATTATCTATTGTACCTTTTCTTCCTATTAATACTGAAGCTTTATCATAAAGGTAATCATCTGCATATCCAATTAACCCTCCAGTACCTAAAATAGGATAATTTCCATTTTCATCTTCTACATCACTTTGATCTTTACCATAACTAATTTCACAACATTCTTCTAATTTCTTAACTTCCCATTTATTAGGAATATCATATTTCTTAACACCTATTTTTACTTCCTTAAACTCACTATGCCCAATCCCTTTAGTAAGCAGTTCTTGCATTAATCCTTTTTTCAGTTCTTTTGTTTCTTCTATTACTTCATCAGTTTTTTCTATTGCCTTATCTACTGATGATAAGATGGATGCTATTTTTTTCTGTTCGGGGAGAGGGGGAGAAAATATTATTGCATTTTTAATTTCCCCTGTATTTACATATTTCTGTGCTGTTCCTTTAGCAACTACTTTTAATTGTCTAATAAAATAATTAGAGTTTGTAGCATAATTACCAAACTTTATATTCATATTTCCATTATAAGAAAGCTTTCCAATTCTCTGATTTAAAATATATTCATCATCTTTTGGAATAATTGCTGTTCTTCCTAATATCCATAACTTTTTACTCATATCACTCATTGCTATAATTAAATCATTTTTATTTAATTTATAATCAGAGTATTTTTTATAATTTTCTTCAGAAATAAATTTTTGTTTTCCATCTAATTCTTGAAATTTACCTCTACGAGAAATATTCATCAAATCAATTACTTTTTTACCTTTATTCGTATAACCAACTTTATAAAAAGCTTTACCGTTTTTAAAGTCGAAACACTCTATTACATTTTTAGCTTCCCAATCATTAGGAATTAAATAACCTTTAGCTCGTACAGTTACTTCCTTATACCCCTCTTTAACCATGATAACCAAGCTCCTTAAGATAGCTCATCATTTCTGATTCTATCTCATCTCTTTCTTTTTCTAGCCGATCAAGCTCAGTTAATACTTCTTCTACAACAACTGGTTCTTCCTCTTCTGTAGTGTCAACATAACGAGGTACATTTAGGTTAAAATCGTTTCTCTCTATTTCTTCCATATCAGCAACTCTACAATATTTCTCTATATCATCAAAGTTGTGATAAGCATCTAATATCTTTTCTAAATCTTTATCTCTCAAAAAATTCTGGTTACTTCCTTCCTCATAATCTTCCTCACCATAGATGAAAATAACCTTATCTTTTCTTTCAGCAGGCTTATTCTTATTCAGCATTAAGATACAGCCAGGTGAAGAGGTATTATAGAATAAATTAGATGGCAGCGCAATCACAGCTTCAATTAAATCTTCTTTTAAAACTTTCTTTCTGATCTTACCTTCAGAACGGCTGCGGAAAAGCACTCCATTATCTAAGACTACCCCAACTTTACCGTCACGATTGGCGCTTGCTAACATATGCTGAACCCAGGCCCAGTCAGCAGAGTTTTTAGGTGGAAAACCATAATTGAACCTATTATATGCCTGAGACTCTTTAATATCACCCTTAGCATAGCTCTGATTCCACATAGGATTGGCTATTACTCTATCAAACTGCTGCAGCTTACCACCATCTTCTAAAAATAGTGGCTCTGTAAATGTATCTCCTCTTTTAATCTGAGCATCATAGAGATCATGTAAGAACATATTCATCTTAGCAATAGACCAGGTATTTAAGTTTCTTTCCTGTCCGAAAAGAGAAATGTTCTCCATTCTATCCTGATCTTCTTTTCTAATATGTTCTGCTGAATAAATAAGCATCCCGCCAGAGCCGCAGGCCGGGTCATAGACTCGATCTCCAGACTGAGGATCTAAAATTCTTACTAAAAGCTGAACCACCTCACGAGGAGTATAGAACTCTCCACCTTTTTTACCGGCATCATCAGCAAACTGTCTGATTAAGTACTCATAAGCTCTACCCAGAAGATCAGCATCTTCTAAGTTTTCATTACCTAATTTTAAATCAGTATAATGCTGGATTAACTTTTCTAATACACTGTCAGGTAGTCTATCCTTATCATTAAAATCAACAGTTGTCAGCACTCCTTCTAAAACAGAGTTTTCCTGTTCTAAAACTACAAAAGCTTTATTGATAGCTGCTCCAATATCTTCAGTCTGTTCTTTAATAGCAGACCAGCGGGCTCTTTCAGGAATAAACACCTTTGACTCAGTGTAAAAGTCTGGATCATCAACTACTTCCTCACCATATTCTTCAATAATGTGCTCTCTGTTCTCCATAAATACATCATTCATTCTTTTTAGAAATAATAGTCCAAATATGTAGTTCTTATAATCTGCAGAATCAATACTGCCTCTTAGTATATTGGCTGATTCCCAGAGATGTGATTCTAATTCTTCTAATGTTAACTTCGACATTTACAATTCCTCCTAGAATAGTTAAGTTCTCATTTATTAATATATTATAAAGTTTAATTTATACTCTCATAAGCTTCTACCTGATTTTCATATTCATATTTGATCATTTCATAGTCAAGACCCCATTTTTCTTTTGCAGCAGCCATAATTTCTGGATGTTCGTCTTGAGATTGAACCCAGTTATAGGCAGCTACCTGGTTTTCATATTCGTACTTAATCATTTCATAATCGGTGTCCCATTTTTCTTTAGCCAGTTTCAATAAGTCAATATGATCCTCTACTTTTATAAGCCAGTTATAGGCTGCAGTCTGGTTATCAATCTGGTATTTAACCATTTCAAAATCATCTTCCCAGTCTTCTGTTGCCTGCTCCTTTATAACCTCTTGAGCAGCATCAGAATCAAGAAATAGATCTTCTGGTCCAGCAGCCTGAATCGAAAAAGTGAAGACCAACACAAATATTAAAGCAAGACTTATTCCCAGTTTTCTTCTCATTATTTTTCATCCCCTTTAATTTATTGTAGCTCACTACTCTGACACCGTATTGTCACCAGCAAGAAAATATTTTACCTATTACTATTTATACTTCAAGAAATTCTTTGATTTTCCTTTATTGCTGCAGCAGTTATTATTGTCGTAAATTGTAGAAAAAGGGCGGTATAACCAACTATATTCATATTATCTTACACATACATCAGCACACTAGAATAATCCCTCCCAAATGATCTCAGAGAGCCATATAAGCTTATCTTTGCCTTATCTGACTATTTGTATATTAACAGATAAACGCCTTCAAAACAAGCATTTAAAGGGATATAGACTGCATTAAAATATAAGCAGCCTCCATCGTGATTTAGCTTTATTCACAATGAAGACTGCAGGATTATTTTTGAAGATTAGTCGCTCCAGTGATATTATTAAATCATAGTTTTGAATCAGAAAAGATTTCTGAGAGATTCAACCCGTTCTTAGTCTACTTTTCTGGAATCACAATCTTCTGATTAACTCTGATCATTGTCTCAATCTCATTGACCTTTTTAATGGCTGCTACAATCAGCCGCGGGTCAAGGTCAGAGTTAATCGCTTCTGCTATCTCCCAGAGGGTATCACCTCGCTTTACCACATAAACCTCATTCCAGCTGTAACTATCAATAATATCATCTGGACCTGTCTGAGCTAAAATTGCCGCTGTCAGAAGCAGTACTGCCATCAATACAGCGGATATGGTTAGTTTATTCATGAGATTTCCTTCCTTTCCTGAGCACTTAACCTGCTAAATGTATTTAAGATAGACTTCAACTGCTCAAACTGATCCTTACTCAAGCTGTTGATCGATATTTTCTTGCCGCTGCCTATACCTTTTTCTCTTTTGACATGTCTGAGGTAATTATAAAGATCCTCTTTCAGCTTAGGATCATCACCAACTATTTCTTTGATAGCAAGCTCTCTTTCAGTTAGAGAGTTAACTTGATCTTTTTTCAAAGTTTCATCTTTCTGAGTCTTACCTTTTTTCTTCTTACCCTGTGGAATATCATCAAAGTTATAATCACTCTGCTGCTGTACAGCCATTTCTTCTCTGGAAACAAGACCAGAAACACTGAAAGCTCTCTTTAAGGCCATAGATTCAGCAACTTTGAGGATCATAGCTGAAGGATACTGCTTCCAGATCTTAGAATCTGATCTATATTCTTCAAAGGGAGCAAAGACATAAACGGGATAACTTCTGTCCTTTCTATAAACTAAAGCGTAACTACCGACAATCTGTCGGCGGTTGGTCCCATATTGATGATTAATTCCAGTTTCTTTTCGTCTAAACTTATCATTTTCTCTAACTACATCTGAAACCAGCCCATCATACTGGGGATGCCTATCAGCTATCTTTAGATAACCATCTCTAGAAGTCATAATTGTTGGCTTACCATCTTTCTTCCAGAAAAATATTTCCTTATTGAAAGGATCAAGTCCATAGTTTTTAGACAGATAAATAAACATCTTAAACTCATCACTGCTTGCATCTTTGGCAACAGTTCGTCTCAGGGTTTCTAACTCCTCTTCAGTAAAAGTAATCAGTTCTTTTTTCTTTCTGTTAATATCAACAACTTTACTTTTTGCACTCATTTTTTATTCCTCCTCTTAATTTAAGGAGACCCAGATTAAATCCAGGCCTCCAATTATATTTAGTCTTCTTCTGGTCTTTGAGCTTCTTCATCACTTAGATCATGGTCACAGTGGGGGCAGTTCCATTCACCCTTCTTACAGGAGCTGTAGGACTTCTTCTTACACTCAGGACATTGCTTTACATACATCTTAATCATCTCCTTTCTCTATTTTTTTGACATAAAAAAATCCCGGCGCCGGCCAGGTTAATTAACTATTATTAACTTTTGCTGATTCAGTCTTTCATTAGATTTTCTTCCTGCATACTGATAAAGTTATCTCTGCTGCCGATTATTATATGATCCACAACATTAATTCCCATTATCTTGCCAGCCTTCTGCAGCTTTTTAGTAATTGAGATATCATCACTGCTTGCATCCGCCACACCAGAAGGATGATTGTGAGCTAAAACTATCCCCGCTGCATTCTGCAGTATTGCCCGCTTAAAGACCTCTCTGGGTGTAACTAGACTTGAGGTCAACGTACCTGTAGAAACCTCAAATACCCCCGTTACCTTGTTCTTAACGTCAAGGGTAGCGATAGCAAAGACTTCTTCTGCTCTCCTGTCCAGTTCAACCACTTCAACAAAGAGATCTCTTGCCTGAAATGGGTTCCTTACGTACTTATCAATGTCATACCTTCCACCTGACTCCTTAACAATTCTTAGACTAAACTTCTGAATATTTACCATTACTCTCATCTCCTTTATGTTTTTAGTATTAATTTAAAAGGGCATCTTAAATTTCTGATTATCGCTGCTCAAAGCTGCAGTACTTTTCTTCTTTTCCTGCAGCAGTCTGTTTCCTCTCTCCATTTCATCCTCATCCATTGGCTCAGCATAGGGTCCTAAAGCTCTCTTTACTCTCCATTCATCACTCGGCACACCATTAACCGGCATAATTTTCACCTCCAAATAAAAAAAGAGACCATCAGCTCTCACTGACAGTCCCCTGAGTTTAATCCTAAGCATTATTCCAACCTTCCATGAATGCATCTTTCAGTCCTGAGAAAACACTCTCTGATTTAAGTCTGGTAGAATTGGCAGCGATAACCGACTTCTCTATTGCCTTCAGGGCAGCTCTATCGACCTTTGATGCAGCCACCCCAGTGACTTTAGCAACATTCCTAGTTCCAGTAGATGCAAGTCCAGCTGCCTTTTTAACGCCATTCTCAGCTGTCTGAGCAAGCTTCTTAAAGGCATTGTCACCACTCTTAGAAGCAATAATCTTCTCAGCATATTTGAGCTCATCTTTTCTCTTAAGCCCCAGCTCATCCAGCTTATTTAGGACCAGCTCCTGCATTACATCATTCTCTGCCATCATTGCTCTAACCAGCATTTCTCTTAGTCTTAAAACAGTCTCAACATTGTTTTCATTTTTAAACATAATTATTACCTCCGTATTTTAGTTTTATTTTGACTTTCAACTTAAACAGCATTTACTCAGATATCAGATAAAGATCAAAGAGAATAAAGAACAAAGCCAGCAGAATATTTCCACTGAACAAACTCTGCCAGGCTAAAGCACCAAGTAATAAGATAACAAGTGTATTAGAAGCCATCTGATTCACCTCCTTTTCATCATTTTGGACTAAGCCCACTCCCTTATCTACACTCACCTCCTTAACTTAAATTTAGGCATAAAAAAAGAGCTGCCAGGAAAGCCTCAATTAAGAGACTATCCAGACAGCTCAGTTTCTTTAAGTATTCAGTTATGCTCTAGGGGGTGGGGCGTCGAACGTCGATCTGAAATTCATAATTAAGACGTGGTCCCGCTAGAAATTTTGTTCAATTTTTGAGATTGCTAATAGAAAAATAAGCCATTAAAAATGCTAGATATTTTCAAAAACAAGGTACAAATTGCTATATCTGTTTAAGGAGTTATTTCCCTGCTTAATAAACTCCCAAGTTTCTTCATATTCACCTTCGACAGCAAAACTATTAGTTCTAATAAAATCCAAAAACTCAAATTTCTTTTCAAAATAGCTATCACTAAACTCTTCAGCTTTTTCTACTTTTAGATTATCATCAATATTTGCATCATTGTGAAGCACATGTTCTAAATTACAGGATAAGTAGTAAGCGTTATATGGAATACCATTTATTTTAGAATGCCTACTCAGTCTATCCATGATGCTGCTTTTTTTATTATTTCTTTTCTTTGTGTTTTCAGGATGTCTGGTACATAACTTATCACCATAATAGTAAATCTTATCCTTATCATGCTTTTCGATCAAATTTTCACTGATATATGCTCCGTCAGTGTCCAGCAAATGAATAATTTCTAAAATATCCCCTTTATTATAATGTTCTTTGTCCAAAAAAGATAATACTTCTTCATTGATTACTTCTATCACATTACGAGAATTAACTCCATTCCTGGTAGTTATATCTCCACGAGCAATTTGAAATTCAATCTCTTTATCCTCAAATATCTCAGAAAAAATAAGACCAAAAGATATTTCCTCCGTTATACCTTCTACTAAGAATAGAATTAATTTTCTAGTCATCAGCATCAACTCTACCAGCAGCCCTAAAAGCTCTGGCTATTTTGTATTCATTTGTTCTCTCATAAACTTCCTCGTCCTGTCCACCTAACTTAATTCCACGATAATAGAAGCTTCTTAGATTATTGGTTTCCTTAACATTGGTGAATCTAATATATCGATTCTGAGGATTAGTAGTTGTAAAAATAAGTGACTCTTTATTCAGTTTCTCCAGCGGTCTTAGGTTATGAGAAGTAAAGACCAACTGCCCCTTAGCTCTATCCTGAATGATCTCCAGAATTTCACCTAAAAGGTATTCAAATATACCGGCATCAAGTTCATCCACTGCCAGACAAATACCAGGCTTATTATACATAGCAATCATTGCACTCAAGATAGATATGATCTTTTTAATACCATCTGATTCATATCTCAAAGGAATCTTAATATCTCCTCTTTCTGCCAGCAGCTCTATTTTAATAACTGGATCACCGTTCTCATCCAATTCTTCTCCATACTCTTTAATTTTAATTGTTAGCTCTGGTATTATCTCTTTTAAGACAATGTTTAAGTTCTCGATAACATTTTTAACAGTAGAGAGGACCCGCTCAGGAACTGTTGTCGGCTCAGACAGAGCTATTGCCAGATCTCCACCTTCTATTCTCTCTGAATCACTAAATTGAAAACAAAAAGGTATAATTAGATTGGCATTGATCATACCTGAACGAGAATTTCTGATCACAAACAGGTTCATTCGAGCATACTGTTTAATCTCCATTATAATATCAGCAAATTCGCTAAAGGCTTTATTACCCTTATAAATATGATCCATCTCACTAGAAAAAATAAAAGAGGTTTGTTCCTTCTTCGCAAGCTCCTTGGCTACTTTAAGGTCCACTTTAGCATCTTTATTGTTTTTAGTGAGCAAATTGTAATTCTTCTGGGGACTTAACAACTGCTCCTTCTCATCAAGGTTGTGAGTTATTATCCCTCTCTTATATGTCCAGCCATCTTCTTCAAGTTTCTTATATGATAGATCTTCCTTAATAATAACTGGAGCAGCATTTTCTCTTCTTTCAATTACCATTTCATAAAATAGTTGATACTTATTTTCTCCTAAAGTCATAGAAAAAACAGAATTAATAGCAGCTTCTTTCTCACCCTGGTATATATAATCTTTAATATCTCCAGGCAGAGATTCTCCAAGCAGGACCAGTTTCAGTATCCACAAAGCTTCAATAAAAGCGGTTTTACCAGAACCATTCTGGCCGTATATTCCCAGCACATCTGATGTTTCAGAAAAAAAGTCTTCGCTTTTATAACTGTTGAAATCAATCTGACCCTGCCTAACATTTTTAAAATTATTCAGTTGTACCTGCTGCAGACGCAGCATTCTCTCCTTCATTTGATCACCTCCACTGATTAAATTATACAACTATTAGTGATAAAAAGCAACATTTTCAGAAAAATCGATATAAAAAATATCATATTCGTTAAAAAGTTTAGATTATAGTCAAAAAAATAGTCTATCAGCTGATTCTCATAATAGTTGTTCAGACTAAACCTATATTAAATTTTACGATGTTAAACAAGGTGTACTCATTTCGATTACACCTTACATTATAATAATTTATAGTTAAGCTAAACATGTAAACTGTTCAATCCGTTAAAGTTATCCGCACTTATAGATATGTGCGGAGGTTTTTAACACTCATCAACTTCACCAATCAAATAGTTCAACAAAAAATACCCTGTAACTATTAGTCTACAGGGAAAAATATACATTGTTTAGTTTTGACTTATTAAAGGAATTACTTCTTTATTTCCTTTTTTTCTTCTTTCTTCTCAGGTTTTTTCTTAGCTACTTTTTTCTTATCTTTCATTTTCAACACCTCCCTGATATTTCAACTTACTACTTGAGCCTAAATTTATTATATTACATAAAACTCGAAATAATATCTAATTATTAAGTCCCCCTGAAGAAAATATTATACAAAATAAAACCCCCAGAAAAGCTCCATCAATAACTGAACAAAATGAAGGTTTCTCTGAGGGTGAATAATCGCACCCAAATTTATAGTTCAATAATAAAATGCATTGTTTCTGAAAAATCCAGTAAGTTTAATTTTTATAAACTACATCTAAAGATAAAAATATTAATCCTCTAAAACGTGATTCAAACCCTGTCCAAACAAACATAAAACATGATTATCATCCAGAGAGTAATAAACAGACCTACCTTCCTTTCGATATTTAACTAGGTTATTGTTCCTAAGAACTCTTAATTGATGAGATATTGCAGAAGAACTCATTTCCAGTATTTCAGACAAATCACAAACACATAACTCCCTATCTTTTAAAGCATATAAAATATTTATCCGTGTTGGATCTCCTATGGTCTTAAATAGTTCTGAAAGCTGATAAACAATATTTTTTTGAAGTTTACGGTCTTTCATTAAATTTACAACCTGCTCATCCGGGTCAAACACTTCACACATATCACAAAAATTTTTGTCTTTTGCCATTAAATCATCTCCCCCAAATCAAAACTAGCACCTTATATTTATTTTAACATAGATTAATTTCTAATAGAAGGCATTTACTTTAATCTAAATTATACAGCAGCAATTATTGGGGTTAAACTTTATATCCTGAAGCAACAAAGACACCGCCATTTTTAAAACTGTGATTTAAATTAAAATCTTTCACTTCTTTTCTGCTTTTTAAATACTCCCAGGTTGGTCTAGTAACATCAGCATTACCAATTAAGTCTATAAAACGGCCCCATAAATTGAGTTCTTCCATATACCAATCCATAATAACAATTTTACCGCCAACCCTTACAAGCGAAAGACTTTTATCAATAACTTTTTGCCATTCAGGCATAGCTGATAAACCCAATTCGAGATAGATAGCATCAATATTTAATTCTTCTTCTGAAATAGATGCAATATCAGATTTATTAAATCTAGCAGCATCTTCATGTAAAGTTATTATATTATCCCAACCTTTTTTTCTAATTTTTTTTCTGGCTTTTGTCAACATTCCTTCAGAATAATCAATACCAATTATTAAACCATTACTTTTCAACTGATTTTTAAGATATTTAAAACTTTGTCCAGTTCCACAGGGTAAAACTATTATATTACTGTTTTTTTAAAATCCAGTTTTTCAATAGCAAATTTTCGCGGCTTGTGATAATACCAGTCAGGTGCTAGTAGATCATATAGATAAGAAAAGATATCATAATATTTCATTATAATCCCCCCACAGCCTTATAAATGATTTCCCCCTGAAGATTTTATCCAAACATATTTCTGATGAAATTATTTTTAAGCTTCAGAGGGATTTTTTACTTGCTTAATTAAACATTACGGCTAATTCTCATAGCATTAAAGACAGCAATTAATGCCACACCTACATCGGCAAAGACTGCTCCCCACATGGTTGCTAAACCCACAGCACCCATTATAAGTACTATACCTTTTACACCTAAGGCCAGAATAATGTTCTGCCAGACAATTTTTCTTGTTCTCCGGGCAGTATTAATAGCAGTAATTAATTTTGAAGGCTCATCTGTCATTAAGACAACATCTGCCGCCTCAATAGCTGCATCTGAACCAAGTCCTCCCATAGCAACACCTATATCAGAGCGAGCCAGAACAGGTGCATCATTGATTCCATCTCCTACAAAGATAAGTTTATCATTTTCTTTCTGTCTGCCAAGTAATTCTTCAATTTCATCTACCTTCTGATCCGGTAGAAGTTCAGAATAATAATTATCTAAGCCAAGCCGCTGGGCTACTCTCCCGGCAACTGCCTCCCGATCACCAGTTAACATAGTTAACTGCTTAATACCTAATTCTTTTAAACCCTTAATTGCCTTTATCGAATCCTCTTTTAATTCATCCGTAATTGTTATATAACCTGCGTATTTATTTTCAATCGCTAGATAAACAATTGTTCCATCTGCATCAACTTCCTGATATTCAATGTTATTTTTATTCATTAATTTGATATTACCTGCCAGAATTTCTTTGTCATCAACCACAGCTTTAATCCCGTGTCCAGAAATTTCCTGATAATCTTTTATTCTTTGATTATCAATTTTCTGGTCAAACGCTTCGACAATGGACTTTGCTATCGGGTGGGTGGAATGACTTTCAGCATAAGCAGCCATAGTTAAAATCTGCTCATTATTAAAGCCATTATATGATTCCACCTTACTAACAGCAAATTCTCCTTTAGTTAAAGTTCCAGTTTTATCAAATACTATTTGACTAACATTGTTCAGTGCTTCCAGATAATTACCACCTTTAACCAGAACGCCCTGTCGCGATGCTCGACCTATTCCTCCAAAAAATCCTAACGGAATGGATACTACAAGTGCACAGGGACAGGAAATAACTAAAAAGATAAGAGCTCGATAAAACCAGTCTGCAAAGGCTGCTCCCTGTAAAAATAGTGGCGGTAAGACCGCAATAGCCAGAGCCGAATAGACTACAACCGGTGTATAATAACGGGCAAATTTAGTAATAAACTTCTCAGTTGGTGCTTTTTTTCCACTGGCATTTTCCACAAGTTCCAAAATCTTAGATACTGTTGACTGACCATATTCTTTTGTCACTTCTACTGTTAATAAACCATCTTTGTTAATTGTTCCACTCAAAATTTCATCACCAGTTTCAACTTTACGCGGAACAGATTCCCCGGTAAGTGCTGAAGTATCCACCATAGAACTTCCTTCAAGCACTTCTCCATCAAGTGGTACTTTTTCACCAGGTTTTATAATTATTATATCACCTATTTGAACATCTTCAGGGTCAACCTCTTTTGTTGTATCTTCAAGTTTTAAATTAGCATAATCAGGTCTTATATCCATTAATTTTTTAATTGAGCGTCTGGAACGGTCAACTGCTCTTTCCTGAAAAATCTCACCAACCATGTAGAAAAGCATTACTGCTACACCTTCAGGAAACTCCTGAATAGAAAAAGCTCCAATTGTTGCTATACTCATTAAGAAGTTCTCATCAAAGACCTGGCCTCGCTTTATATTTTTGAAAGCTGCCATTAATACTGGTCCACCGATAAGCAGGTAACTGGAACCAAAAAGTAGCCATTCCAGATATATTGATAAACTTCCCAATTCTACTTCCAAAAATGGTAGTTCGAATTGTATTATTGCCAGAGCAAAAATTATTGTTCCCGGCCAGAATCGTTTTTTAAGATAAGAATTTTCATCGTCAACCCCATGGTCGTGACTCTCTTCGTGATCATTTACACGACCTTCCTCGTGATTATGTTCATGGACATGGTTGTGATCAGACTTTTGATTAGCTCTTTTTCGTCTATTTCTAGACTCCTTAACAGTTAAGCCAGGTTCTATTCTATCTGCAATTTCTTGCAATTCATTTTCAAATGAATTATCAGCACCCTCTCCTTCAACAGTAATCGTGCTGGTAGCAAAATTCAAACTCACCTTTTCTATATCCTCTAAATTATTAACTTCTTTCTCAATCTTACCTGCACAATTAGTACAGGTCAAACCTTCTAGTTCAAATTTCTTTTTCTTATTTTCTGCTTTTTCTGGCATAATAATCCTCCCTAGTTATAATTTAATATATGATTAATTAAATAATTGTTCATATATAGTATACAATTAAATTCGATTTTTGTCAACAATGATTGAGCAATTATTCATATATTGTTTAAATAAAAAGATTTACCCTTAGGTAAATCTTTTAAATATATGATAAAGGATCAACTGGTCTTCCATTAACCTGAACCTCAAAATGCACATTTGGTCCTGTTGTATTACCGGTATTACCGGATTTTGCTATTAAATCACCTTTTGAAACTCTATCTCCAGTATTGACTATCAACTTAGAATTGTGTGCATAAAGTGTTCTCATTCCTTTTTGGTGTTCAATAATAATAGTTTTACCATAACCTCTAGCCCAACCACTATATACAACTCTACCTTCACCTGATGCTTTCACTTTCGAACCTGAAGGAACTGCATAATCAATACCTTCATGCATTCTTCCCCATCTCCTACCAAAATAAGACGAGATTCTTGCATATACTGGTTTAGTAAATACTTTTTCAAGGCGATCACGATAACCAAATTCAGGTTTTGCTCCAGGTAAGATTAATGTATCACCAGGTTGAACCCTATTTGGATTATTAATTAAATTACTGGCAATAATTTTGTTTAAACTTATATTAAACTTATCAGTAATAGATGAAAGATTCTCCCCCGGACTTATTTTATATAAGATCCCTTTTACTGGAAGAACCTTTATCGTTTGACCGGGTTTTATTTTATTAATATTATTAATATCGTTTGCCCCAATTAAAGTATCTAAATCCACATTGTGCTTTTGAGCAATATCCCAAAGAGTTTCACCGTTTTCTACTCTGTGCTTTTTTATTTGATTAATTAAACCAATTCTACTGCCCGGCTTTCGACTATTTTCTTTAACTAATTCTTCAGTAAAACCCTGACTGGAGCTTTCAATATTATACTTTGTGTCTTTATCTTTATATAATTTTTCTATGTATTCTAACTTATTATTAAATTCTAACTGATTTTCTGCAAAATTAAGTTCTGAATTCTCTGAGAGGTTAAATTCTTCTTGGATTTTAACAAAATCGGTCTTTCTCTCCAGTGCATTTTTTCGCTTTTCCGTTATAATCAAACTAAAATCTGAATTTTCTTTTGAGTTTCGCTTAAGATCAAGTTCTTTTTTTACAGAAATAGATCCTCTGGGAACTCTTGTGCTTTCCAAATGCCGCTCTCCCAGAACAAAGTTTTTGTAAATTATTGTAAATGCAATTAATAAAAGAATAGCTGTAAATCTTTTTTTCATATTTCAGATTGCCCCCTGTTTTCATTAGTATTGTATAAAAATAGTAAAGAATAGAATAAACTTTTAATGTATGAGCAGATGTTCAAACATATTATACTATATTTCTTCCCTAGCGTCAAAAAAATCTTACACCCTACTATTCACCGGACTTAATTAAATTATTGAAACAGGAGTAAAAACTCAATTTGTTAAAATGAAAACTATATGCTATAATAATTTAATAAAAATATATTGGAGGTTATTTATGGAAATTATCAAGTACTTAGTTTTAGGCGTAATCCAGGGAATAACTGAGTTCTTACCAATCAGCAGTTCAGGGCATATTGTGCTTTTTAAATATTTTTTAGATATTAAAGCTGGACTGACAATTGACATCTTTTTGCATTTTGGAACTTTACTGGCAATATTTTTTGTGTATTACCAGGATATACTAAATATGATTTATTTTAAGGATGAATATAAGACTTTTAATCTATATATCATAATCGGCTCAATCCCTGCTGCAGTTGTAGGGATATTTTTTGAAGATTTTTTTGAAAAAATGAATTCTTCTTTAACTGTTGTCGGGTTTTTTTTAATAATTACCGGTATAATACTCTGGCTAACTAATAAAATAACAATCAATAAACGGCAGATAAAAGATATGTCGATTTTAGATTCGATTTTTATAGGACTAGCTCAGGCACTTGCAATTTTCCCCGGTTTATCTCGCTCTGGATCTACTATAGCTGCCGGCTTATATAAAAATTTAAACAGAGAACTTGCTACCAAATTTTCGTTTATTCTTTCTATACCTGTCATAGGAGGAGCAACTCTTCTCAAACTAAAAGAATTAACTTTAAATGGTACAACTGACCTAAATTATTTCTATCTATTTTTAGCTACTATATCATCAATGATCACAGGTTATCTTGCTATTAACTTTTTCTTAAAAATGATAAAGGAACAAAAACTTCATTATTTTGCCTATTATTGTATTCCACTTGGATTAATATTAATATTTTCTTTATAATATCAGATTTGACAAGAGTTAGTCCTTTCAACTTCTTTTTCAATCAGTTTTTATTGTTACTATACTAACTTTTTCCCCTTTGTTCTGCATTGTGGACTTAATATTTCTTCCATTTGTCTTTGATTGTATTAAAGCAAAAGACAGTGATAATTGTCCAATAATAGATATTATTAACAAATAAAACCCCCAGAAAAGCTCCATCATTAATCGAAAAAATGAAGCTTCTCTGAGGGGATATCATCTCTAAGTTCAGTTTACAATTATAAATTCACTAAAAATTAATTACCTTATCAGCCTCAATAATCCACTGAGTAAATTCTGTCATATTACTTAACTCTACCCCATCAATTATCTCCTCCTCTAAATATTATAATTCACGTAAAGATTCTAACTTATCTAAAACATGTTCAATTTCATCCCTGGTTGTATATTTACCAAGACTAAATCTCACAGCACCTCTTCCAGTTTCCATAGTTACAGACATAGCTTTTAAGACCGAAGAAATTTCTACTAAATCAGAATGACAGGCTGAGCCTGTAGATAAAGCTACATTATCTAAATGATCCAGAATTTCCTGACCACTGTAATCTAAAAAACTAATATTTAAAGTGTTTGGTAAGCGTTTCGTCGGATGGCCATTCAGAATAACTCGATCTTTAAAGTTTTTCTGCAGCTGCTTCTGAAAATAATCTCTCAATTCTTTAATTTCCCCGGGAGTATTATGCTCAAAGTCAGCTTTCTTTCCCTGAAACAGATCTTCCGCAAGTTCACAGGCTTTACCAAGAGCAACATCAAAAATTACATTTTCTGTCCCCGCTCTTTTTCCCATTTCGTGTCCTGCTCCATGAATTAAAGGTTCTATCTCAATTCCAGCTCTTATATAAAGTGCACCGATCCCTTTTGGGGCATAAACTTTATGGCCGGCTACTGATAGAAAATCTACTCCCAGCTTTTTAACGTCTGTTTCAATTTTACCCACAGACTGAGCAGCATCGGTATGCAATAAAATGTTGTTTTCTGAGACTATTTCAGCTATTTCCGCCAGTGGCTGAATTGTTCCTGTCTCATTATTTGCATGCATGATGCTAATTAAAATTGTTTCGTCAGTTAGAGCAGCTTTTAATTGCTCAATATCTACTACTCCATCCTGATCTACAGATAAATAAGTAACTTCATAACCGTTTCCCTCAAGAAACTTACAGGGAGAGATCACGGCAGGATGTTCTATTTCAGAAGTGATAATATGCTTACCACGATTTTGATAAGTATATCCAACACCCTTGAGCACCATGTTATTTGACTCACTTCCTCCAGAAGTAAAAATAATCTCCTCTGGTGAAGCATTTAATAAACTGGCAACTTTTTTTCGAGCTTCTTCTACAGCCTGTTTTGTTTTTGATCCCAGTTCATGACTGCTTGAGGGATTACCAAAATTTCCATAAATATATTCTTCCATTGCTTCAGCTACTTTCTTATCAATTGGTGTTGTAGCATTATAATCAAGATAGATCATAGATTAACACTTTCCTTTCTGAACTTAAATATAAAAACATTATTATTTAGCTAAATTCAAAATCTTTCTAGCTCCATTGATTACTACAATAAACACAATACCTCCAATTATTAAATCAGGCTTATTTGAGTCAAAAAAATAAACTAAAAGTCCTGAAATAATTACTCCCGAATTTACAATTAAATCATTTGAAGTGAAAATCCAACTTGCTTTCATATGTGCTTCTTTGCTATCTGATTTTTGGAATAAGTAAAGACAATACAAATTAGCAATAAAAGCCAAAATAGATACAATTATCATTGTACTAAAATCAGGCATTTCTCCAAAACCAAAAAATCTTCTTAATACTTCAATAAATCCAAAGGATGCAATAAAAATTTGAAAATATCCTGCAAGTTTTGCAACTTTCTTCTTAAGAAGAATGCTCCCACCTACTGCAAAAAGGCTAACTAAATAAACTATTGAATCTGAAAACATATCTAAACTATCAGCAACAAGCCCCATTGAATTTGCAATTAGCCCTGCAGTCATTTCAAAGAGGAAAAAACCGAAATTAACTAAAAGAACAGTTTTTAGAAGTTTTTTCTGACTCTGAGAGTCATTTGTAATCTCATTATTTTCATCCTGTATTTCAACAACTTTTTCTAATTTAGAATCCAGCTTTAGCTCATTTAAATAATTTTTTATTCTTTTATCTTTTTGTGAATGAAAAACAATAAGTTTTCTTTTTTCAAGATCAAAATCAAGTTTTTGGATTAATTTAATTGAACCGAGTTTTGTTTCAATTAGATTTTTTTCCGATGGGCAATCCATCTTTTTCACTGTAAAAATACTTTTATACATATTAACCTCCCTCCATAAATTAAGTTTATCTCTTTAATACTCGCTTATTCGCAGTTTTTCATATTTCTTTGAATTAGAAAAACAGAAACTTAAGACATAAATATTAATTTTTGGAAATATAGAAACGACCTGATTAAAAATCTAACTCTTTTCTAAAAAATTACTCTATGGTCGCTTTGAATCTCCACATAACCATGGCGGTCTTACCTCCCATATCTCCCAGGATCTATGTCCCAACATTCCTTCGTTCTACCTTCCCATGGGTGGAGGCCGGCTCTGCTCCTATACCGGGTCTTAACTTCTGTTAAGCCCTTTTGGTGTAAATAATTTCCGGCTAATCCAGTCTTCCTCTTTCAAAGTTCTATTACTCAACTTTAAACAAACTTTCTTAAGTCAACAAACTTAGTAAACATTAACAACAATACACTTAATACTTAAGCTACTTCCTGTAAATCTAAATTTCTCTCAATATCGTTCATCAACTTTTGACCATCATAATTAACATGTTTTTGACCCAGTGCAAAAAATATTCTAATCAATTTGCAAGCCAGAGCTATCATTGACTGCTTTGGTTTTAAAGGGTTTTTTCTTCGAGTAGTATAGTATTCATGCAGCTGTTTAAACTCCTCATTTTTAGCCAGTATCGGCAGCATCACTCTGTAGAGTAATGCTCGTAATCTGGGTCTTCCTCTTTTAGTTATCCTGGTTTGCCCCAAATGTTTACCTGAGCTGTGTTCTTTTAAGTTTAAACCTGCCAGTTTCTGTATCTGTCTGGGATGATCATAATCATTTATATTCCCAACTTCTGCAATAAAACCGGCCACAGTGATTATCCCTACACCCTTTACTGACTCCATATATTTAGCTTCTTCCATGCTGTTAAATAACTTTTCTACTTTTTCTTCAAGCAGTTCTTTCTGGTTGTTTAAAAGCTCATACTGCTCAAGTAAATTCCTTAATTCATACTGGGTGAATTCTCCACCTTCTTTAATACCAATTGAGTTTAAAGCTGCTTTTTTGAGCTTTCTGGCTCTTTTAATCCCCACAGCTCTATTAGCACCCTTTTTGAAAATCTCAACTATTTCTTCCGCAGTTTTTTCAAGTATTAATTCTGGCAAAAAGAGTTCTTTTAAAATTGCAACTGATGCTTTTCCACTCCATTTTTTAAAAACAGTTTGATATTCAGGAAAATATTTATCTATCAGCTGCTGAATTTTATTTGAAAGATTCACTATATCCTTAACTAATCTTTCTCTGTGAGTCATTGCTGCTCTTAGATCTGCATATTCTTTTTCCGGCATATGTGGTATTGAATATCTGCCATCTATTACTAGTTTAGCTATGACTTTAGCATCTTTTCTGTCTGTTTTAGTTGGTGAATTATCATCAAGAGACTTACTCTTTTTAACATGAGCTGGATTTACTACTACCCTCAAAAAATCTGTCTTTCTTCTTAGATATTCTTCCAGGGGTAACCAGTAATGTCCTGTTGGCTCCATACCAACTATTACATTATCCTTATTTTCCTTCTCACTTACTTTTTTAACCCAGTGTAGAAGTTTTTTAAAACCTGCTTCATTGTTTTCAAAAAAGATTGCCTTATCATATTCTATTCCTCTAAAATTGAAGGCTCTTGCTGCATGTTTATTCTTTGCGATATCTACTCCCACTACCAGTGTTGAAACTTTTACTTGCATAATCTTTTTGTTTTGAGTATAATTCATATTAGATACCTCCTTGGTTTTTTAGAGATCAGAATGACCTCTGATACTCCGTATTATACCAAGGGGGTATTTTTTTGTCGATACTGATTTTTATTCATTACAGGAATGCTCCTATTATTGATTAATTTAATAACATTTAAACGTTTTCTATAACTCGCTCCAGTCTTTCCTTGATTTCCTGTGCTATTTCGTTAACTTTTTTATTCTCTGACATTCCAAGTGCTTTTTCAGGATCAATTGCTGCCAAATTAACCTCTTGATTATCATTTTCATAAATTATAACATTACAGGGAAGCAAAAGACCAAGTTCAGGTTCTTCTCCTATTCCTTCAAAAGCAAAAGCAGGATTACAGGCTTCAAGAATAACATAATTGCTCATCTCTTTATCCAACTTTTCTTTAAATATCTTTTTCATATCGAGTTCTGCCAGCACACCAAATCCTTCTTCTTTTAGCTCTTCTTTTACTTTGTCAATTGTTTCCTGATAAGAAAGTTTAACTGTTTTTCTAATTCCATAATTGCTCATAATTTTCCCCCTTTATATTCTTAAATATCAATTTCCATTGTAATTAAATGCTTAAGTTGTCCAGTATTTCGTTCAAATCTTCTTTAGAAATTTCACCTTTTGCATAACACTGTCTTGCTAATTCTTCTGGACTACTCTCATCAAAACGACTTCGCTCTTTATTGCCGGAGCCAACATGTTTATGATTATCATATCTGTGGTTATTTTTTCTAGTATATTCTCTGAATGGATAATAAACCACTCCAATGATTACTCTCCAGAAAATTATTGAAGCTCCTCCGCCCATCATTCCAGATCACATTCCATCTTACCAGGCCAAATCCAGGTTAAGCAAAAATTAACTCCTGCAACAATGACTGTTTATATAACTAAAGTAATAATTAAATTTCTTTTCATTTAAGTGACATCCTTTGAAACTTAAGTTCAAACTTTCCAATATACCTCCACTAGGTATCTTAAACATAGTATAACACTCAGGATTGCTCCTGTCAACAACAATATCGTGATAATCAAATATTTCTTTGTTACTGTCCTGTCAACTTTGATCTAAGACTATTTTAAAATATTAATGTGAAAAGAATGTGAATTTATTAAAAAAATATTATTAATTCTAATAAATTAAGACCAGTTTTCATTACCTTAAATTTAGGCATAAAAAAAGAGCTGCGGGGACAGCCTCAGTTAAGAGATTATCCAGACAACTCATTGTCTTTATTAATGATATAATTAGATTAAGATTGATAATATAAAAATAAGTTTAAAAAAATTGGTTTTTTATTTCTTTCTATTTCAAGTTTTAATTTTATTAAAACTATTATTTGAAATAGATGCTTTAGTCTGTAAATTTGGACAGCACACCCATTAATTCATCTATAACTTTGTCTCCCTCTTTATCTTTAACTGCTCTTTGAACACAGCCGTGGACGTGTTTATCCAGAATTTTTAAACCAACTTTTTTAAGTCCCCCCTGTACAGCATTGATCTGATATAAAACATCAACACAATATTTATCTTCTTCTATCATCCGCTGCAACCCACGAACCTGGCCTTCTATCCTTTTTAACCGGGCTTTTAAGTCTTTTTTATCTAGATCACATAATGAATTCATATAACCACCCCATTTTTATATTCTGTTTAATAAAAAATCTCCTATAATCTACAAAAATTTATTTAATGACTATACACTATACCCCAATACCGTATACCAATAATATACCACACTCTAATTTAATTTTCAAGAGATACTTTTCTTCCAAATATCCAAGGTGAATTGCAAGTTGCAATGCACGGTTTTTTTGATTTTTTAAAAATAACCTGTACCTTCAGTATTTCTAGATGCTAAAACTAAGTTTTTCTCTAAATAATTCGTCTGAATTTCCGTAGCCAAACATTTTTCTGGGATAAGTATTTATGAATTCCTGAATCTTTTTAACCAGGGTTCTTTTGATTCCTTTGAAACTTGTGCCTTTAGGTAAAAACCTTCGTATAAACCGGTTAGCTACCTCATTTGAGCCTCTCTGCCAACTGCAATATGCATCACAATAATACTGGCTGGTCCTGGGGATGCTGCTGCCTGTAAAAGATTCTTCAATCCCCTCATAATCTGCAAATTCTGATCCATTGTCTGTGGTGATTGTTTTAAAGCTCTCCCTGAAATTAACTACTCCAAATCGTCTTTCTATGCGATCCAGACCTTTTACCACTGATTCTGCTTTTTTGTTTGGTATTTTTTCTATGATTTCCTGTCTGGTCTGTCTTTCTGTTAAAACAAGTAAAAATGGCTCTCCTTTTTCTTTTAAACCCTCTACCAAATCCATCTCCCAGTGTCCAAATTCTTCCCTGGTATCAGCTTCTTCAGGTCTATCTCTAATTGTACGTCCTTCCTTGCGTCTCGTAGTGCTTGCACTTTCTTTAGGTCTTTCTTTTCCAGTTTTATAGTTACCATGTATAAGATCATCTCTATCTACATCCAAAACACCTTTATCTATATAATTATAGATTGTTTTCCAGTGTAGCTCTGTCTCATAATCGTCTGATTTTTTAATGTCATCTACTATTGCTGCGGGAGATCTTAATTTAAGTATTTGGCCTTTTATAAACTCTGCTAATTTATTATTATTACCTATTTTTAAATCCGGCCCTTTAGCACTATTATTTTGCTCATAAACTTCCTGTCCTCTTTTAGCACTATAGTCTTTTCTAGAAGTCCAATCACTATTTTTTTGCTCTATTTCACCCTTTTTGATTTCACGACTTACTGTAGTTCTATGACAGTTTAGTTCTTTACCTATTTCAGTATAATTTTTATCCTGTTGATTGTATAAATGTTCTATTTTTACGCGATCTTCATAACTTAGGTGTTCACCTTTTTCTCTTTTTGTGTTACAATTATCTTGACACATATTCTGTACCCTCCTAATGTTTTTGTCGTTATTAACATTATACAAAAGGTACAGGTATGTGTCTATTTTTTTTCAAATCACCGCGTGCATTTAATTATACAATTTATTTCCCATATTTATAAATATAAGTGAATTACTATAATTTAATAAATAATACTCTTATTTGCTTAGATAATGAAGTTATTTCATCCCCATACATGTTTTAACTTTATTTATTGTATCTGCTACACTATTAAAATATATTTTAATAGCGCTCAAATTTAACTGAATCAATAAATTTATTAGCTAAGTCTGGATCAAATTGACTTCCTGCACAACGTTTAATTTCGGCTAAAGCTTCTTTTTTAGACATGGCCTTTCTATAAGTTCGATCATGAGTCATTACATCAAAAGCATCTATAATTGATATGATTCTTGCTAAATAAGGTATGCTTTCCTCACTTAAGCCCCTGGGATAACCATTACCATCCCATCTTTCATGATGAGCATAAATCTCATCAGCAATGATTGCAAATTCTTCTGAAGAAGAAGCAATTTTATAGCCCTTTTCTGAATGAGTCTTAATAATTTCCCACTCTTTTTCTGTTAACTTATCTTTTTTCTTTAATATATTTTCAGAAATAGTTATTTTACCGATATCGTGCAGTGTAGCAAGTAAAGATAGTCTATCTAATTCAGAATCTGATAAACCCAAATACTTAGCAAAATTATAAGCCAATGTTTTCATTCTTATTGAATGGTCTTTGGTTTCATTACTTTTTATATTTAAAGTATTTATTAAATTATTAACCACATGGCTCTTTACACTGCGGCTGTTAGATAGTTTATTTTTATACATAGCATCATCAGCCTGCTGATAAACCTTATTTATATCTTCATCAGGTTCAGTTTTTACGCTCATTCCTAGAGCAATTGACACTGCAATTTCATCCTTTTTGGTTTTCTCAACTTTTTCTTTAATTCTATTTAATACCTTCAAAACTTCTTTTTTACTGGTTTGTGGCAACAAAATAGCAAACTCATCTCCACCCTGTCTGGCTAAAATATCTTCTTTGCGCAGAGATTCTTTTAAAATTTTTGCAGTCTTTTCTAAAAGTTGATCACCTTTTTGGTGGCCATAACTATCATTTATTAATTTAAGACCATTAAGATCCGCCATAATAATACTTATTGGAAGTTGGCGTTTAGTATCCAACCTTTTTAGTTCTTCTTCAAAAAATCTTCTATTATATAACCCAGTTAATGAATCTCTATAGGTCAGTTCTTTTATTTTTTCTTCTTTTTTCTTACGTTCAGTAATATCTTTAATATTTCCGTGCCAGATTACACTTCCATCATCCAACTGCTCAGGAGTTGAAGTTCCTTCCATCCACCTTAAACCTTTTTCGGATAAAAGAACCCGATGCTGACTTTCCCAGATAGATAAATTTTCAAAAGAATCATAAATTGACTGTATAAATTCTTCATAATCATCAGGATGAATTACTTCAAATGCTTTTGATCCATCTTCTTTAACTTCATCAGCATTTACTTCATAAATATCATAAATCCCCTTGGAAGCATATGGAAAAGTATATGATCTATCTGGAAACATTCTAAATTGATATAGAACTCCAGGAGCCTGGTCAGAAAGGTTCTCTAATAATTCCTTAGTTTTTTTAACTTCTCGATTTGCTTCCTTACGCTCAGTAATCTCTATATGAGAGCCAAACATTTTAAATGGTTTGCCATCTTCAGTCCAGGATATAATTTTTCCTCGATCAAAAACCCAGATCCAATGCCCTTCTTTATGTTTCATTCTAATTTCCGCATTATAGAACTCTTTCTTTCCTTCAACATGTCTTTTAAAAGCTTGATTACTCTTTTTTAAATCCTGAGGATGAGTCAATCTTCTCCAGTCTTCAATATTTGATGGTTTTAGTTCTTCTAAATTATAACCAAGCATCTGAGCCCAGGTTTGATTAACAATTATTTTCCCAGATTGAATATTCCATTCCCAGGTACCAATATTTGTACCCTCTATGATTAAATTGAATCTCTCTTTTTGCTTTTCAATATTTTCAGTAATATCCACCGCAGAACAGACTACATATTCAACTTCATCTTTATCATTTAACTTTGGATTTCGCGTGACCTCTAGTAATCTATGTTCATTATTATAATTTTTTGCCCACTCTTTTGTTGTAGTTTTTCTTTTTATACTAAATACTCTGTGATTGTTTAATTTACATGTTTTAATTTCTTCTTAATCTAAGAAATTAGATATATTCTTATCTTCAATTTCTTCTATTTTCAAACCTAAAAAATCTGCATGAGCCTGATTTACTTTTCCATAAGTTTCTGGGTCTTTAAGATACCAGACTTGAGTTTTTATACTGTTTAATAAAAAATTTAATTCTGGACTGTTATGTGATTGTTGAAAAACTTCTGTCATCATTATCGTCATTGAAAACCAGGTTTCAATAACTCCCCCCTATAAATGATTGGACTCATTGTGTTTTAGTAAATTAACATTTTTTGCAAATAATTCTATTATTTTAACCCCATACTCTTTTTAACATTATCCATTGTATCAACTGCTATCTCAGTTGCCTTTTCTTCTCCCTCTTTTAATACATCATCCAAATAAGTTTCTTCATTAATTATTCGGTTATATTTTTTTTGGATAGGTTTTAGTGTTTCAATTACTACTTCTACCAGCTCTTTTTTTAATTTACCATACTTTCCATCTGAAAAATGGCTTTCAATTTCTGCCCGAGATTGACCCGTCAATACCTGATATAAAGTTAACATATTTAAAATACCAGGAGATGCATAGTCAAATCTTGTTTCTCGATTGGAATCAGTAGTTGCACTCATTATAGTTTCTCTTATTGTTTCTGGAGAATCAAGTAAGCCAATAGCATGTCTTTTTTTGTTTTCCCCAGTACTTTTGCTCATTTTAGCTTCCGGATCATCAAAGCTCATTATTCGGGCACCACTTTTTCTAATCAATTCTTCAGGAACTTTAAGCACCTCACCATATAAATGATTAAATCTCTGAGCAATATCCCTGGTAATTTCTATATGCTGTTTTTGGTCTTCACCCACCGGCACTAAATCAGTTTTATACAATAGAATATCTGATGCCATCAAAACTGGATAATCAAACAAACCAGTTCCAACTGATTCTAGTTTTTTAGATTTAGATTTAAATTGGGTCATTCTTTCTAACCACCCAATTGGAGTTACACAGTTTAAAAGCCAGGTTAATTCGCTGTGCTGTGGAACATGGGATTGCACAAAAATTGTAGATTGTTCAGGTTCTATTCCACAGGCAAGATATAGGGCCGCAACTTGTTTTACTTTTTTTCGAAGGTATTGGGGTTCAATACTCTCAGGAATTGTTAGAGCATGTAAATCAACAATACAGAAAATATTATCATACTTCTTCTGATTTTCAACCCATAAACTTAAAGCACCTACGTAATTTCCAATATGCATCTGTCCGGTTGGCTGAACACCAGAAAAAACTCTTTTCTTATTTTTCATAATTTTTAACCCTCCTGAGGATTTATATTATAATTTCATACTTAATCTTATATTAAACTGATTAAATCCTAATTAAAATTTATAAATTATCTTTTTCATGCTGCAGCAGCCATTTTTTGCGCCAGATCCCTGCACCATAGCCCCCCAGATCACCATTGCTTGCTGTCACCCTGTGGCAGGGAATGATTATCGGAATTCTATTTTTATTATTTGCATTCCCAACTGCTCTATATGCTTTATTATTTCCAATTGCTTCTGCAACTTCTTTATAAGCAAAAGTATTGCCATAAGAGATCTTCAATAATTGCTGCCAGACGCTTTCCTGAAATTCTGTGCCTTCAATTTTAATTGGCAGCTCAAACACTTTCCGCTCTCCTTTGAAGTATTGATCCAGTTGTTTTTTTGCAGTCAATAAAACTGAATTAGCAGCCTCCTGATCGCACTTTTCTTCTTTAAAATCTAGGCTAACTATTTTATCCTTATCAGCCTGAATCTCAACTAAGCCAACAGGAGAATCATAATATACAATTTTATTTTTCATCTCCTTTTGCTCCTTAATATAAATTAATCATTATTTAAAGACTCTTCAATATCCTCTTTCTTGGTGGCAATCGAGTCAGCCAGGTGAAGAAGTCTCACATCAGGATAGAGTTCTTCTGCTTTAGATCTTTTGCGCTCGTCAAAGGGGCCATAAGGTCCCATGTGATAGGTAATTGCAAGTACATCTCTTTCTTCCAGTTCGATAAATTTGTTAGCTTCCAAAATTGAACGCATTGAATGATTTAACGGTAGATTATTTTCATTATAATTCCAGTCACTTTTCACATCAGGTGGTGCTATATTTCTACCATCTTTAAACCATTTAATAAGATCACTGGCATATTCTTTTGAAATTATAAACTCCTTATCTTCTACATATTTATCCAGTCCATATGTGTTATAAAGATCCATATTATCTCTTGCAAGACTTCTTAAAAAGTTGTTCTGGCCTGGAGAAATGGTATGCTGCATCTCTGAGGTATAGGCAAAACATTTTTCCAAATCATGAAGTGAAGCCTGAATAATTATATTTTTCCAGGGGATACCTGCATTAGTTTCCTCGTTAAGTTTTAAATATTCTCTTTTAACATTTTCTGTGTGTTCTAATAAACCACCGGTAACATTTAAATGATGTCTGATGCTGGCTGGCTTTTTATAAAATTCAATTTCCTCTAAATAGATTAATAGCTCTTCTATTCCTTTTTTAGCTGTCTTTTTTAAATCACTTATAAATTTATCCTTCATATCTACACCTTCCTGTATCCCAAATTAGTTTATTTATTACTTATTCTCATTTATCAAATTTTAACATTTCAAAAGTAATAAAACAAGGCATTTGAATAAAGATCTGGCGGTTTCTAAAAATCAAACCCGTATCGACCCTCTAAACCCTCTGGAACTATAATATGACTGAGCTCCGTTATGATAAACAAAAACATGGTCATAGCGGCGGTCACAAAAAAGTGCCCCCCCCAGTTCTCGAATCTCTTCAGGTGTTTTTATCCAGCTGGAAGTTTTTAAATCAAAGTCTCCCAATTCCTGCAGTTTGCGGTATTCCTCTTCTGTTAAAATTTTTATTCCCATTTCCGCAGCCAGATCAAGGGCACTATTTTCAGGCTTATTCTTTTTTCTTGACTCAAGTGCTTCCCGATCATAGCAGAGACTCCTTCTGCCGGCAGGACTTTCAGCTGCACAATCGACAAATATATATTCTCCACTATTCTGGTCAAAATCAACAGCATCCGGTTCTCCACCTGTTTTTTCCATTTCATTTAGCGACCACAATTTTTCCGGTTTAGATAAAAGTCTTTTTTCTACCGCAGACCATTTAAGATTCTGATGGCGATCCATATTTTCTTCAAATCGTTCTTTTAAAATTTTAATTAATTTCTGCTGCTGTTCTGCAGATAATTCTTTTTTAGTGTTTTTCTTCACCCTTTTATCCCCCTTTAACTTTAAAGGTTTTATAAATAAATTTTTAGTTTCTCTCTATAAATATAGTATATTACTCTGAAATAATTATAGCAACACCATTGATAATTAAATAGAAAACCTGTATAACTGCAGCCAATTAGGCCACTGCCGTTATACAGGTTAAGTTAAAATATTTATTAGTCTAAATATTTTCAATTACTCTTGTTAATCTTGATTTTATTTCTTTTGCTATTTCATTAACTCTTTTGTCTTCTGACATTCCCAGGGCCTTTACAGGATCAATCGCTGCTACTTCTGTTTCTTCATTGTCATTTTCATAGACGATCACATTACAGGGCAGCAGCAGTCCAAGTTCTGATTCCTCACCTATTCCTTCAAAAGCAAAGGCGGGGTTACAGGCCTCAAGAATTAAATAATTGTTCATTTCTTTATCCAGCTTCTCTTTAAAAGTCTTCTGCATATCAATTTCTGCCAGGACTCCAAAGCCCTCTTCTTTCAACTCATTTTTCACCTTAGTTACTGTATCAGAATAGGAAAGTTCAACTGTTTTTTGAATTCCATATTTACTCATCATTATTCCTCCTTATATTTTAAGGTTGAATTTTGAATCTAATTGTTTAAATTATCAAGTATTTCTTTTAACTCTTCTTTAGTGATTTCGCCTTTAGCATAACGCTCTCTGGCAATTTTTTCTGCACTATCTTCACTTTTTCTATATTCAATTTCTTTTCTATTATTAAATCTATCTTGCTGGTCAGTAAATTTACTGTGACCGCTATAGGGTGGACCACCATTTCTGCGATCATTATGACTGTGATGATTGTGCCTGTTATATTCCTTAAAGAAATAATAGACAACACCAATGATTACAATCCAGAAAATAATTGAAAATCCACCGCCCATCATTCCTGGGCCAAAACCCATCATAATTATACCTCCTACTTATTATTCCAAACTTTATTCTAAACTAATAAATAATCTTTAGTACCATCTGTCAAGCCAGTCGCGCATCATAAAAATTTCCTGGCGCTGGCTGTCTCTAATACTTTCAGCAAGTAAATAAACTGATCGATGTTCAGCTAGATCCTGAACAATTAACTGCTGTGACATCATAACAGCTCCCATATGGTGGAAAATCATATCTTCTAAAAAGGCATAATCCAATTCTTCGCCAGCTAATCCTTCATAATTTCCCATCATTGGTTGATACTGATAGTTATTTGATCTATTAGGATACCACTCAGCCAGGTACTTTTCCATTTCTTCAATTTCCTGAGTCTGAACCTCTATAATATCTTTAGCAAATTCTCGCATTTCTTCCCGGTTAGTATTATCTCTTAAAATCTTTGTCTTGGTTACAGCTTCTTCATGATGAGGTATCATTTTGACTAAAAATTCATATTCACTGTTTACTGATTCCATCATTCCAGGCCTCATCATACCCGGCCCCATCATTCCGGGTCCAAATCCAGGCTGGGCAAAAACAAGATTAGCTCCAATACCAACTGCTGCTAATATAATTAAAGTAATTATTAAATTTCTCTTCATTTAGTTATCCTCCTTTAAACTTAAATCAGCTCTCAACATACCCCTATTAGGTATCTTAAACATAGTATAGCACTCGGGATTAGTTCTGTCAAGACTTATATCGTAATTGTTAAATATTAAACTCTACTATTCCTATCAGCTTTACTCTAAATTAATTATAGGATAGAAATGTGAAGAGAATATGAATTAATGATAAAGATATTTTAATTTTTGAATAGAGTAGGACCAGCCTTTCAGCTGGGACCCCTCGTCAAACTGCACGTACGGTTCTCCCGTATACAGCTTTCCGTCAGTCGTTGCCCCGTCTCAAGGAATAAGTCTTCGTCGCTGTGTTACCACAGCTGTATATTTTAATCCTCTAGGACAATCTAGTAAGTAGTGAAACGAGTCCCTTCTTCCTGAAAAAGGAATTGGGGATTCTTTTGTTTTGATTCATAACTGCTTTCTTTTTCTCTATATATGACCTTAACCGCATTCGTAT
>Ga0208552_1009_pt1 | contig 89183 bp, 86 predicted proteins | sample Halion_FD_187366 | JGI IMG/M metagenome (GOLD analysis project Ga0208552, IMG submission 187366) | Lab enriched deep subsurface shale carbon reservoir microbial communities from Ohio, USA - Halanaerobium induction (SPAdes) (version 2) ...
GCTTGACTCCTTTTTTGAATTTTTTGTTGTTGTAAATAACTAATTCAACGGAGCCAGGCAGATGCCTTTTTTTATTTAGATATTTTTAAATTTACATTTTTTTCTTCACAACATTAATTATACAACCAAATATTTTTAGAGAAATTGCTACTTCTGATTTTTTAATTAAAATAAAAGATATTATAGATGATTATAATCCTCAAATTTTAGCAAATAGTAATTATAATCTTGATAAATCAGAATATTTAGCTTTTAACTTGAATTCGGCAAGTAAAAAGTTAAAGTAGTTCTTTTTAGATTTTTGCCGTTAAAAAATCATTTCAATCTATTAAAATTAAAGATTTAGTCTTAATTTAAATAATCAGTTAAATAAATTATCCAGCTTCCAGATTTTAGACGCACTTAACTAAACTATGCTTTTCATAGCTTAAAAATAAGTCTAAACTGTACTGGTGGTTTTAATTTAGCACCACCTTCTTTCTAAAATCTGTTAGTGCTTTTCTAAGATATTTAATTGTTTTTTCCAGCAGTTTATTTGGGGCAAAGCGGATGTGTTTGTACCAGCCGCTGCCGCAGATATTACCTGCTATTTTGTAAAATATTCTTCTGATTGTGGTTATTTCATGATGGTGCATACTTTCAGGCAAGAAAGTTCTTTTAAACCAGTTATTAAGGTTAAAAGCAATCATTTTAATCAGTAAATACAGCTCATTACATTTGCGATTAATCTGAGTGTTCTGGTCGAAAGCAAAACCCTCTTTCAGCTCATCAATCTTGTTTTCAATATTACAGCGTTGGTTGTAGTCATTAAATACTTCTTCAGCTGTTAGATAGTCAACATTAGTAACTATAGCCTGATATTCATAGGTAAACTCTTCAAAAAGAAGCTGGCCATTTTTATTGCTTTTTGGTAATGATTTTTTGATTAAAACAAATCTACGCTCTCTATCCCAGCTTTTTAGTGGTACTCTAATTTCTGTAACACTAAATGTGTTATCGATTTTAGTCCAGGGATATTGCTCTGGATTTTCATTGACATAATCAATAATCTTTTTGACACCACTTTGCATTTTAGCTTTGATCACATATTCGATACCGTTATCTTCACAGTATCTAAAGTTTTTCTGGTCAAAGAAACCTCTATCTGCTCTGATCCTTTTTAGATACCAGGTTTCAGGCAGAGTCTCAATACAGGATTCTAAGAAACTAAGAAATTCATGGTTACTGTGATGAGTCCCTTCTTCTAGTGTCAGGTTAAGTAGTTCATCAGTTTTAGATATGATTCCTACTTTTTCTTTAAATGAAGGTCTGCCTTTATATCTGGGATTATATCCATTTGCAGAACCTTCCTGATTACCAAAAACGGTACAGACTGTATCATCAAAGTCGAGTATTACTTCTTTAGCAGGCTGTGTTTTAGCAATTGTTGCAAGAAGATTTTTATTGAGCTCTCTCAGTTCATTTACACTTTCTTCTGACATAGCTTTTAAAAGATCACGACATACTTTTTCACTGGGAACATTAAAATCTTTTATCTTTAGATATCCTGCATCTTCTCTAAGAGTTTCATAGTGAGAAAAGCGGGAATAGCCCAGGATGGATGCATCAACCATAAAATCAATGATATCAGCAGGCTGATAGATTGCATTAGCTGCTTTTTGATAGCTAATATTATCTGAGATTAGAGATTTAAAATCTATACAGGATTTAGCAGCTTCCAGATAAGAAAAGGCTGGACAACTGGACACAGTATCACTGTCAAATTTAGCTGGAATATTTAATTTGTTAAAACTATTTATTTTATTGTTGTTTTGTGGTAAACTCATATCAGAATCTCCTTTTTGGTTTTGGTATGGTTTTTGTGCTAAAAACATTTTACCACAAACCTTAAGGGAGATTCTATTTTTTTATTCAAAAAAATTTGAACTAGATTTACTGTTTAAAGACTATCATAACTGGATTCGGTATTTTTACTTGCCGAATTCAAGTTTAAAGAAGAAATAAAAAAAGAAATTTTATATTTAATAGCAAGAGAGAAAAATAATCAAAATTCAAAAATTTAAGGTGGAGATTTCATGTTAACTAAGCTTTATTTATTAAGACATGGAGAAACAGATTGGAATCAGAAATCTATTTTTCAGGGGCAGACTGATATTGATTTAAATAAAAATGGAAAGAATGATGCCCAAAAAGCTGCAGAAATTCTTCAAGATATAAAGCTTGATCAAATTTACAGTAGTGATTTAAAAAGAGCAAAAAACACTGCTCTTATGATTTCTCAAGCTAAAAATTTAAAAATTAAAGAAAATAAACAGCTCAGAGAAATATGTTTTGGGGACTGGGAGGGATTAAGTTTTTCAGAAATAAAAAAACAATACCCTAAACAACTTGCTTCCTGGCAGCAGGATCCTCTTAATTATTCTCCTCCTGCTGGGGAAAAACTTTTGGATTTTAAAAAAAGAATAGTAAATTTTTTTACAAAAATGATTAACAAAAATAAAGGGGATAAAATTCTTGTTGTTGCTCATGGAGGAGTTATTAAAGTCTATCTGACAGCTATCTTATCCATTGATCCCCAAAATTTTTGGCAGTTTCAGATAGATAATGGCTCACTGACAGAGCTGAAATTTTATGATGAGGATATAATTTTAAGTAAATTAAATTTTACAAATACGTTAAATTAATATATAGTTATCATATAGATTGTTAAATATTTATTTTTTAAAATTACATATTTTATATAAAAAGGTGCTTCAGCTATTACTGAAGAGAATAGGGAATCAGGTTAAAATCCTGAACGGGCCCGCCACTGTAACTGATCTTTAGATTCTTTTATACCACCTGTAATGTTATTACAGGGAAGGTTAGAATTTAAAATTTATATCAGGAGTCAGGAGACCTGCCTTTTATATAATCTACAATTGGCCTCGGGAACAGGTTACAGGTGGATAATCATTATATTTTTACCAAAGCTAACCAGATTATTAATTTATTTAGCTTGAATTATGATTATATACTTTAAATCTCAACCTGAGGGTTGAGATTTTTTTGATTTTATATAGCTTTTTAAGGAGCTTAAAAAAATGAAGAATAAAACTGGAACTTTAATGATTCAAGGAACCTCTTCTGATGCTGGTAAAAGTATTTTTGTTACAGCTTTATGCAGAATTTTTGCCAGAAAAGGAATAAAAACTGTGCCTTTTAAGGCCTGGAATATGTCTCTTAATTCATACATCACGGAAAATGGTAAAGAAATTGGCATAGCACAAGCTTTACAGGCGAGGGCTGCTTTTAGAAAAGCTTCTGTAGATATGCAGCCAATTTTAGTTAAAGCGATGGGAGACGGCCAGACTCAAATTATTATTAAAGGTGAAGTGGATAGAAAAATTAATTATCATAAAAAGAAAAATAATTATCTTGAAGTTTATGAGAACACAATTAAGGATTCATTAAAAAGATTGAGAAAAGATAATGAACTTGTAATTATTGAGGGTGCAGGAAGTCCTGCAGAAATTAATAGAACCTCTCCAGATTTTGCTAATATGTTTACAGCTGAAATTTATAATTCTCCAGTGCTTTTAATCAGCAGTATTGAAAAGGGAGGCTGTCTTGCTTCTTTAGTTGGGACTTTAAAACTTTTATCTCCAGCTCATAAAAAGCTGGTAAAAGGATTGATAATCAATAAATTTAGGGGAGACTATAATTTATTAAAGCCCGCAGTTAAGTTTTTAGAAGATTATACTAAAAAAGAAGTTATGTCTATTTTACCATATCTTAAAGATCTTAATTTACCAGAAGAAGATTCTGCTTCTTTAAATCCAAACAATTATGAAGAAAATTCTAAAAAATTAAAAATCGCTGTAATAAGATTACCTCATATGTCAAATTTTAGTGACTTTAACAGTTTGAAAATGGAAACTGATTTAAAACTTGAATATATTGAAAATAACGAAAACTTACTTGATTTTGATTTAATAATTATACCAGGAACTAAAACAACAACTAAAGATCTTGATTTTTTAAAGAAAAGTGGATTAGCAGCAGAAATTAAAAAAGCTAATCAAGCAGGAATTATGATAATTGGTATTTGTGGTGGCTTTCAAATGCTTGGACGAAAACTAATTGATAAACATGGTACAGAAGGAGATATCAAAAAAATAAATGGACTTGGATTACTAGATATTAATACAAAATTTTTAAATAAAAAAACTACTCATCAAGTAAAAGTGAAAATCAATTTAACTCAGCAGTTTGAAAATTTAATATCTAGATTTAGTCCTCAAGAAATTTTTGTAGGGTATGAAATTCATATGGGTCAGACGGAGTATTTAAATGAGACTGAAGAATTATTCAAAATAATAAAGCGGTCTAACATAAAAGTGAATTTAAAAGATGGTGCAGTAAATCAGGCTGGTAATTGCTTTGGAAGTTATCTGCATGGATTATTTGATAATGATAATTTTCGCAGTGCACTTTTAAATAAATTACGAAATAAGCAATCTATGGGGGCAGAACAAAAAAGTTATAACTATCAAAAAGAAATTGAAAATAATCTTGATAGACTGGCAGATATGGTTGAAAAGAATATAGATATTAATAAATTATTAAAGTTAAGTAGAAGGTGATAAAATGGCAGATTCAGTTATGATTCAGGGTACAGCTTCAGATGCCGGTAAAAGTATTTTAGCCGCTGCTTTATGCAGGGTACTGGTCCAAGATGGATATAAAACAGCTCCCTTTAAATCTCAAAACATGTCTTTGAATTCTTATATTACAAAAGAGGGTAAGGAAATTGCAATTGCCCAGACAGTACAGGCAGAGGCTGCAAAAGTAGAAGCAGAAGTTAATATGAGTCCAATTTTGATGAAACCTATCGCCGATGATATGTCTCAGATAATCTTAAAGGGAAGAGTATTTAAAAATATGAGGGCTGCTGATTATTTTGCCCAGAAAGCGAAGCTAATTAAAATTATAAGAGAAGCTCTAGCTGATCTTAAACTGGATTATGATCTTTTAGTTTTAGAAGGTGGGGGGAATCCTGCTGAAGTAAATTTAAGAGATAAAGATCTTGTTAATATGAAAGCAGCAGAAATAGCTGCTGCGCCTGTGATTTTAGTTGCAGACATTGATAAAGGTGGAGTTTTTGCTTCAATTGTTGGAACTCTGGACTTGCTTACTGAAAAAGAAAGAAAGAGAGTTAAGGGAATAATAGTCAATAAATTTAGAGGTGATCCTGCTGCTTTTAAATCTGGAGTAGAACTGATAGAAAAATATTCTGGCAAAAAAGTATTGGGAGTTATGCCGTATTTAGAAAAACTTAATTTACCTTCAGAAGATAGTTTAGAGCAAGAAATTTATGGTAATCAGAATTATAAAATTGATATTGTAGTTATTGCTTATCCAGGGATGTCAAACTTTACAGATTTTGATTATTTTAAAACTGCAAAAGATATTCAGCTTAGATACGTAAAAAGGGAAATTGAGCTGGGAGATCCTGATTTAATTATACTGCCTGGTTCTAAAACTACTATTAGTGACTTAGAATTTTTATATGAATCAAAACTGTCTGGAAAAATTATTGAAAAGGCAGCTCAAAATACTGAAATTATCGGTATTTGTGGGGGCTATCAAATGCTAGGTCAAAAAATATCAGATCCCGATAATTTAGAAGGAGCCAGGCAAAATATAAAAGGTCTTTCACTACTAAAGATTAGTACTGTTCTGGAATCTCAAAAAATAACGAGACAGGTTAAGGTGGAGAGTTTAAATAAACTCAAATTTTTCAAAAATAGTCAGAATGAAATTTTAAGAGGTTATGAAATTCATCAGGGTAAAACTATACTAGCTGCTGATCAGAAATCATTATTTAAGTTAAAAAGACAGAAATTAGGTAAATTAGAAAAAACTGTTCATGATGGGGCAGTAAATGATAGAGGAAATGTCTGGGGTACATATATTCATGATATTTTCAAAAATGATTGTTTTAGAAAATCATTAATTAATCATCTTTTAACAAAAAAAGGTTTGGGTTTAGATTCAAAACCAGAAAAAAGTGCAGCTGAGATCAGAGAAGATAATTATAACTATCTGGCAGCAGAATTTAGAAAATATATTGATCTTGAGTCATTATATAAAATTATTTTTGATAATTAGGTGGTGTAATAGATGTCGGGAATGGTCCATGTTTATACAGGTAAAGGTAAAGGGAAAACAACTGCTGCCTTTGGACTGGCAATTAGAGCAGTAGGAGCAGGAAAAAATGTTTATATAGCCCAGTTTGTTAAAGGTATGAAATACAGTGAATTAAAAAGCTTAAAAAAGATAGAAAGAATTGAGATTAAACAGTATGGATTAAATTATTTTATCAAGGGTAAAGCAGAACAGGAAGATATTAATGCAGCGCGCAAAGGTCTTATCGAAGTAGCCAGAATTTTAAAATCAGGTGAGTATGATTTGGTAATCCTAGATGAAGCAAATATTGCTGTTTATTATGATCTTTTTTCTGTTGAGCAATTAATTAAAGCTCTAGAGAATCGTGCCGAGGAAGTGGAAGTTGTAATTACTGGTCGTTATGCGGCAGACAAAATAATAGAATATGCTGATCTGGTAACAGAAATGAAAGAAATTAAACATTATTACCAAAAAGGAGTTAAAGCAAGAGTTGGAATTGAAAAATAAAATTTTGAGATATTTTGAAGCTGCAGCTTCAACTTAGAAAAATTTATTGGGCTTTTTAAAAAATTGAGGAGGAAAGTATGAAAGATAATAATCCAAAAAAGATAGAAGCTAAAAGCATGAGGTTGATCGATCAAGAAATTGGCAAGTTAGACTGCAGTGATGCAGAATTAAAAACAATCAAACGGGTAATTCATGCTTCAGCAGAGCCAAAGCTGGCTTCAAAGGTTAAATTTTCTCAGAATGCAATAGAAATTATGAGTAATTTAATTAGAGAAGGAGCAGATATCATAACTGATGTTACAATGCTTAAAGCTGGTATTAATGAGCATAAATTGGCTGAATATGGAGGAGAGGTAAAATGTTTTATTGCTGATCAAGATGTTAGAGATAAAGCAGAAAAGACCTCTTTAACGAGATCAATTATGGCTATGCGGAAAGCTATTGATTTACCGGGCAAGAAAATTTTTGCTATAGGTAATGCACCTACAGCCTTATTTGAATTAATTAATTTAAGCCAAAAAGGGAAAAAAGTTGATTTTATTGTCGGTACCCCTGTTGGTTTTGTGGGAGCAGCTGAATCCAAGGATGATTTAATACAGACTGAGATACCACATATTTCTTTAAAAGGCCGTAAAGGAGGCAGTGCTATTGCTGCTTCTATTGTTAACTCTGTCTTATATAATTTAGAGGATTAATTATGGCTTTTGAACGTTATATAAAAAAAGGTGGTAAAAAATACAGACTGGGATATACTACTGGTACCACAGCTGCTGGGGCAGCAAAAGCTGCGGCAGTAATGTTATTAAAACAGAAAACTTTAAACAAAATGATTATTAAGACACCTGCAGAGATAGAAGTTGAAATGGAGGTGCGGGATTGTTTTTACAGTAGAGATCTGGCCCGGGCGGCAGTTATTAAAGATGCTGGTGATGATCCAGATCAGACAGATGGAATAAAAATTACAGTAGAATTAAAAAGAATAAAATTTGATAAAACTTTGAACAAAAGCAAAGTGATACTCAAAGGAGGTAAAGGGGTTGGTAAAGTAACTAAACCTGGACTTCAGCTGGATGTTGGTCAGGCGGCAATCAACCCTGAACCTCGTAAAATGATTAAAAAAGCTGTGCGGGATATTTTTCCAGAAAACAATATTTTTGAAGTGCATATTTCTGTTCCAGCAGGAGTAGAAATTGCGAAAAAAACTTTTAATCCAAAACTGGGAATTAAAGGTGGGATTTCAATTCTTGGGACGACTGGTATTGTAGAGCCGATGTCAGAATCAGCCTATAAAGAGTCGCTAGCTGTAGAATTGAGACAGGCAGCTGCTTTAGGGTATAAAAAATTAATTTTTGTTTTCGGTAATTATGGCAAAAAAAGAGCTTTGAAAGCAGGATTTAAAGAAGAACAGATTATTAGAATGAGTAATTTTGTTGGTTTTATGCTGACAGAGCTTAAAGAACTTAAAGAGCTTAAAGTAGATGAAATTGTGATGGTTGGTCATATTGGGAAAATAGTTAAAGTTGCTGGTGGAATTTTTAATACACATAGTAAGTTAGCTGATGGTCGACGGGAGATAATTGCTGCTCATGCAGCTTTAGTAGGAGCAGAACAAAAAATAATTGAAGATATTTTTGCAATTAATACTGCGGAGGAAGCTGCTGAATTTCTACTTACTCATAATCTGGAAAAAGTTTTGCAAAACATTAGTGAAGCAGTAGTCAGTAAAGTAGAAGCAAAACTTGAAAATAAAATTAAGTGTAAAGCAGTAATTTTTACTTTAAATCAGGGTATTGTTGCTCTTTCAAAAGAAGCAGAGGAGGATTTTGATTTTGAATAAAGTTTATGTACTGGGGATTGGACCGGGAAATAAAGACTATTTACTTAAAAAAACAGAAAAAATTATAGGAAAAATGGATGTTTTAATCGGAGGCAGTAGAGCTTTGGAAACTTTGGCAGAAAATAAGGCTGAAAAAATCAAAATCACTCTGCCCTTAGTTAAAATTAAAAATTATATTTTGGCTAATTATGAAAAGAAAAAAATTGCTGTTTTAGTTTCAGGTGATCCAGGTTTATACAGCTTACTTAATTATTTAAAAAGAGAAATAAATATCGATATTTTGGAAGTTATTCCTGGGATCAGTTCTTTACAGCTTGCTGCTTCTAGAATTCAAATTAGTTGGAATGATATGAGAATTACCAGTCTGCACGGTAAAGATAATAAAGATGAGCTGCTTGTTCTCTTAAAAAAAGAAGCTAAGGTTGGATTTTTTACAGATAACAAATTTCCTCCTGCAAAGATTGCTGAGTATTTGTTAAAAAATAAAATTAAAGATAAAACTATTTGTGTTTTTGAAAATCTTTCTTATGCAGATGAAAATATTACTGTTGGCAGTGCTGAAGAAATTAAAAAGCTTTCATTTTCTAAATTAACAGTGATGATTATTCTGGATAATAACCAATTGAATTCTAGTCTTAGAGGTGATATTGATGAGTGAATGGGAATATAATACTCCTGGGATATCTGATGAGTGTTTTATCAGAGGCGAAGTTCCGATGACTAAAGAAGAAGTAAGAGCGGTACTCTTATCGAAATTAAGACTTAAAAAAGATCAGATAGTTTATGATATTGGAGCAGGCAGCGGTAGTGTTTCAATTGAGATGGCTCTAGTTTTAAAAAAGGGGCAAGTTTATGCCTTAGAAAGAAAAAAGAAAGCTCTTAATTTAATTAAAAAAAATTTTATAAAATTTAATCTAAAAAACATTGAAATAGTGGAGGCGGAAGCTCCTGCAGGAATGGATGCTTTGCCTGGAGCAGATAGAATTTTTATCGGTGGCAGTGGAGGCCAACTTACTGCAATTCTTGAGGCGGCTGATCAAAAGCTAAAAAATAATGGTAGAATTGTATTAACTGCAGTTACAATTAATACTTTGACAACTGCTATCCAGGAACTTGAAAGACTAGATTATCGACTGGATATTGTTAATATTGCTGTGACTAGAACTAAAAATATTAATAAATACAAAATGTTTAAAGCTTTAAGTCCAGTTTATATCATTAGTGCAGTAAAAAAATAAAGATTTAAGAAAAGTATTGAGATAAATTTAAATGAATGGAGGAACTAATTTGGCTAAAAAATTGTATGGAATCGGTGTTGGAGTAGGCGAACCTGGATTAGTCACTTTAAAGGCAGTAGAAATTTTAAAAGAAGTTGACTATATCTGCACTCCAATGTCAGCTAAAAGTGATTCTAGTAAAGCTCTTAAAATTATTTCCAATTTAATAGAGCTAAAAGGTAGAATTGTTAAATTGCATTTTAAAATGTCAAAAAGCAGAAAAGAGCTTGAACAATCACGCACAGCTGCTGCTCGAAAAATATATCAATTATTAAAAAAAGATAAAAAGATTGCATTTGTAACTATAGGAGATCCTTTTTTATACAGCACCTATTCTTATATGCTAAAAAAGATTAAAGAATGGGATAGTTTAATTGAAATCGAAACAATACCCGGAATTAATTCTATTGCAGCTGTTACTTCCAGATATAATCTACCTTTGGCAGAAGAAAAAGAAAATACAGCAATTTTATCTAATATTAAAAGCGAAGACCATTTAGAAAAAGTTTTTAATTTGTTTGAAACAGTAGTAATTTTAAAGTTGAGCCGCAATTATGAGACAGCATATCGTGTCTTAGAAAAATTAGCTTTAAAGAAAAATGTGCTTATTGCCAGTAAATGCGGTTTTGAAGATGAGTTTTATACTGAGAATATAGAAGTGTTTAAAAATAAAAAAATTGAATATCTGACATTAATGATAGTAAAAAGAAAGGGGATTTATTAGATGAAAGTATATATAATAGGCGCTGGTGCTGGTGATCCAGAATTATTAACTATTAAAGGCAAAAAAGCAATAGAGAATTCCGAAATCATTATTTATGCTGGTTCATTAGTTAATCCAGAAGTTTTAAAATATAATAAAGCTGCTAAAACATATAATAGTGCTAAATTAAGTTTAGATCAGGTAATTGAAATAATAAAAAAAGCAGCAGCTGAGGATAAAAATGTAGCCAGAGTCCATACAGGAGATCCTTCTATATATGGAGCAATTAAAGAGCAGATTGATAGTTTGGCTGCAAATGGGATTGACTATCAGATAATTCCAGGAGTAAGTTCATTTTTAGCAGCAGCAGCAGCTTTAGAAGCAGAGTATACTTTACCAGATGTTTCCCAAACTGTTATTTTAACCAGACAGGCTGGCAGAACTCCAGTTCCTGAGAAAGAAAAATTGGCTAGTTTAGCTCAACATCAAGCTTCAATGGCTATCTTTTTAAGTGTACAGATGATAGAAGAAGTAGTAGATAATTTAAGCAAGGAATATCCTTTAACAACTCCAGCTGCTATTGTAGCCAGAGCTTCTTGGTCAGACCAAAAGATAATTAAATCTACTTTAGGTGAAATTGCAGCTGAAGTAAAAGCAGCTGGGATTAAAAAGACGGCCTTAATTTTAGTTGGTGATTTTTTAGATAGTGATTATCAGAAATCTAAGTTATATGATAAAAATTTTGCCCATGAATATAGAAATGGAAAAAAAGAAAAAAAAGCTATTTTGGTCGTTAGTTTTGGTACAAGTTATCATGAAACTAGAAAAAAAACTATTAAAGCCTGTGAAAAAAGAATAAAAGATCATTTTCCAGAATATGAAGTAAAAAGAGCTTTTACTTCAGGCATGATAATTGAAAAACTTAAGCAAAGAGACAATATTTATATTGATAATCCTAAAGAAGCTCTAAAAAAATTGTATAAGGAAGGTTATCAGGAGGTAATTGTTCAGCCTCTTCATATAATTAATGGTAGTGAATTTCATGATTTGGTAAGAACTGTAAAGAAATTTAGAAATAATTTTAGAAATTTAAAATGGGGTAATGCACTTTTATCTAAAACTGCTGATTATTTTGATGTAGCAAAAATATTAAAAACTGAAGTAGAAAATAATTCTAAAGAACAGGCTGTCTTATTAATGGGACATGGAAGTTCACACGCTGCTAATTCAGATTATGCTGCCCTTGATTATGTGCTAAAAGAAAGAGGTATGAAAGATTATTATGTTGGAGCAGTTGAAGGATATCCAGAAATTAAGGTAGTTATTAAACAACTTAAGGAAAAAAAATACAAAAAAATAAAGTTGGCGCCGCTGATGCTGGTAGCAGGAGATCATGCACAAAATGATATGATTGGAGAAGATGAAGATAGCTGGAAAAACATTTTAGAAAATGAAGGTTTTGAGGTAGAAGTTCAGCTAAAAGGACTTGGTGAATATGAAGGTATTCAAAATAAATATGCAGCAAAGTTAAGATCTTTACTGGAAAAATAGATTACTTAAATCGAGATAAAAAAATAATAAAGGGGAGTAATCATGAAGAAAAATAAAATTGCTTTAACTACATCACTAATCTTTACTTTACTTTTAATACCTAAAACTGTTTATGCAATGCATATTGCAGAAGGCTTTTTGCCAATGAAATGGGCCGGTTTTTGGACTGTGCTTGCAGTACCATTTTTAATAATCAGTGTTAAAAAAGTAAATAACATTCTAAAAGATGAAAGTCCGGGTATTAAAATGCTTTTGGCTCTTGCTGGTGCATTTATCTTTGTCCTATCCTCTCTCAAACTACCATCTTTAACTGGCAGCTGTTCTCATGCAACTGGCATCGGTTTGGGTGCTATTTTATTTGGTCCCTGGCCGATGGTTTTACTAGGGACAATTGTGCTAATCTTTCAGGCACTTCTTTTAGCTCATGGCGGAATAACAACTCTGGGGGCAAACCTTTTTGCAATGGCAGTAGTTGGATCATTTGTAGCTCATTTTATGTTTAAACTATCAAAAAAAGTTGGGGCTCCGGTCTGGTTTTCTGTTTTTTTGGCGGCTTCATTGTCTGATTTCTTTACATATATTACAACTGCTGGACAGCTGGCGGCAGCTTTTCCTGGTAATTCAGGGTTTATGGCTGCTTTAGTTAAATTTTTAAGTGTATTTGCATTTACCCAAATACCGCTAGCTATTGTTGAGGGGCTTTTAACTGTTCTTGTATTTAATATCATTCAAGAATATAGCAAAAATGAACTAGATGAATTATCAATTATTTCAAGGAGGAAGAGACATGAGCTTAGCTAAGAAAAATTTGATAATAATTTTACTTATCCTCATAGTGGTTATTACTCCCTTAATAATAAAAAGAAATGCTGAATTTTTAGGGGCGGATGGAATGGCTGAAGATGTGATTACAGAAATAAGCCCACAATACACTGCCTGGTTTAGCAATATATGGGAACCCCCGAGTGGAGAGATAGAAAGCTTACTTTTTGCTCTTCAGGCAGCCATTGGTGCCGGATTCTTAGGCTATTATATTGGTCTGCAGAGAGGCAAAAACAAAGATAATAATAGGCAAGATAAAAAATGATAGATATTGATCAGTATGCTTATAATAATAATTTCAGCAGTTTTCATCCATTAGAAAAATCTTTTTTTGCTTTATTAACAATATTAATTACTTTAACTGCTAATTCTTTTATGACATCAATAATTGTAATATCAGTTATCAGTCTTTTGATTATAACTGCTGTTGGTATTCCGTTTAAATTTTATTTAAAGCTGCTTTTTATACCTGTATCTTTTCTTATTATTGCATCGATAACTGCAGTATTTAGCATTTCTCGAGAATTAAATAACTATTTTTTTTACTTCGAATTAGGTGGATGGTTTCTCGGTTTAGAGTCTAAATCACTAAATACAGCAGCATTATTATTTTTAAAATCATTTGCTTCAATCTGCTGTATGTATTTTTTAACTCTAACAACCCCAGTATTAGAAATCATTTCTGTCTTAAGAAAGTTTAAACTTCCTGAAATAGTTATAGAATTGATGATGCTTATTTATCGTTTTATTTTTGTTCTTTTAGATACTGCAGATTTAATAAGAACCTCACAGTTATCAAGGTTAGGTTATTCTTCAATTAAGAAATCTTTTTTTTCTATAGCTAAGCTGATATCTAATCTTTTTATCAGGGCCTATTATCGGGCTCAAGGTCTGCTTACAGCTCTTGTGGCCAGAGGATATGATGGTAAGATAAGAGTACTAGAAAAAAAATATAGTTTTTCTTATAAAAATATAATGATGATCATATTATTTGAAACATTTTTGATTATTGTTTCAATTTTTGGTGGTGGTAATTTTGTCTAAAAAAGTACTTGAAGTAGAAAATTTAGTTTTTAACTATCCAGATGGAACTAATGCATTAGATGGTTTATCCCTCAGCATTGAAAAGGGTAAAAAAATAGCTATTCTTGGCGCAAATGGTGCCGGAAAGTCAACACTATTTCTCCATTTAAATGGAATCTTAAAGCCCAAACAAGGAAATATAAAATTTAGAGGGAAAAAAATATCTTATAAGAAAAAAGAACTGCAAAATTTAAGAAAAAATATTGGTATAGTTTTTCAGGATCCAGATATGCAGCTTTTTTCATCCAGTGTTTTTCAAGAAATTTCATTTGGTCCACTTAATTTGGGTTTATCTGAAATACAAACCAGAGAACGTGTTGATGAAGCTATGCAGATTATGGAGATTACTGATATAAAAGATAAACCGACTCATTTATTAAGTTATGGCCAGAAAAAAAGAATTTCTATAGCTGATATCCTAGCTATGAAACCTGAGCTTATAATATTTGATGAACCGACTGTCTGGCTTGATCCAAAACACTCAAAAGAAATATTGGGGTTTATTAATCAGATTAATAAAAAAGGAACTACTGTAATTTTATCAACTCATGATGTTGATTTAGCTTATCAGTGGGCAGATTATATTTATATTTTTTCTGATGGGAAGATTATTGGAGAAGGAAGTTCAGAAAAAATATTTAGAGATAACAAACTTCTTAAAGAATCAGATCTTATAAAACCTTGGATAATTGAGGTCTATGAAAAACTTATTCAAAATGGCAGAATATCTTCAAATGTTTCTGTGCCCAAATCTAAAAGTGAATTATTCGAATTGATTTAAAAAATTGATTATTGTAGCGAAATTTATTTTGCAAAAGTATTCCTGCAGAATTCTGCAGAAAGGATGATTGGATGAAGTTAAATAAAAATTTATATATAATTGGTATTGGTCCTGGTAATTTATCTGATATCAGCCGCAGAGCCTATCAGATTTTAAAAAAGGTAGAGGTTATAGTTGGTTATAAAAAATATATTGAATGTATAAAAGAATTAATTACAGAAGAACAACAGATATATATCAGTGGGATGAGAAAAGAAAAAGAACGAGTTCAAAAAGCAATTGATTATGCCAAACAAGGTAAAAAATGTGCTTTGATTAGTAGTGGTGATCCGGGTGTTTATGGAATGGCAGGTCTGGCACTAGAAATGGTTGAAGATCAAAAAATTAATCTGAAAATTGACATTGTACCAGGTATTACTGCCGCTAATGCTGCCGCGGCTGTGCTTGGTGCTCCACTGATGCATGATTATACGGTAATAAGTTTAAGTGATATTTTAACTCCCTGGAATCTGATTAAAAAAAGATTAGAAGCTGCTGCAGAAGCAGATTTTATAACTACTCTTTATAATCCTAGAAGCAGCAGAAGAAAAAAACAGCTAAAAAAAGCTAGAGAAATTTTTTTAGAATATCGAAATCCCGAAACACCAGTTGGAATTGTCCACAGTGTAGGAAGAGATGAGGAAGAGGTTATGATCACCACTTTAAAGAAGATGCCTTTAGAAAAAGTGGATATGCTGACAACAGTGATAATCGGCAATTCTCAAAGTTACATATCAAATCAAAAGATAATTACCCCAAGGGGTTACAATATATGATTTTAGTTATTGCTGGAACATCTGATAGTTATCAAATAATCAAAGCTTTAAAAAAACAAAAGAAAAATTTAATAGCTGCCGTTACTACAGATTATGGAGAAAAATTAATAAAAGATAAATTTGAAATCAGAGTAATTAAAAAAAGATTAGACCAGAATGATATGTATAATTTAATAAAAAATGAAAAAATTTCATTAATGGTGGATGCTACTCATCCTTTTGCAAAAGAAATAAGTAAAAAAGCAATAAAAGCAGCTGAAGAAACGGGAATTGAATATTTGCGTTTTGAAAGAAAAGAAGTTGATTTAAGTCAGTATGCGTATAATAATGCCAAAATCATAAAAACTTCAAATTATGAACAGGCGGCAAAAATCGCAAATGATTTTGAAAAGATATTCTTAACCACTGGCTCTAAAAATATAGAAATTTTTCTTAAGGGGATTTCTAATTACGAGAAAAGACTTTTTTTGAGAGTAATGACTTTTCCTGCTTTTATTAAAAATATTATTGAGCTTGGTCTACCCCCTGCAAATATTATTGCAGCTAAAGGTCCTTTTACTAAAGAGTTCAACCAGTCTTTATTTAAAGAATATGGGGCTGATGTAATAATTACTAAAGCAAGTGGAGATAGTGGTGGTTTAAAAAGTAAAATTGAGGCAGCAGTTGAGTTGGGGATAGCTGTTATTGTGATTCAAAGACCTAAGATAAACTATCCCCTGTTTTTTAATGAAGTTGATAATTTGATTAATTATATTAAAGTTAATTACAAAACTGAGGTGTAACTATGCTGAAAGATAAAGAAATAGCGATAATCATTTTAACTCCAGCCGCCAAAAAAATAGCTCTAAAGCTAAAAAAAGTAGCCAGCAGCTTGGATATATATTCACCAAAAAAGTTAAAAGATAAGAATGATCAATTTTGTTATTTTGATTCATTTAAAACAACAGTAAATGATATATTTAATAAATATGATGGCTTAGTTTTTATTATGGCCCTGGGGATAGTTGTGCGGATAATTGCCCCGCTGCTGAATAGCAAAAAAACTGATCCAGCTGTAATAACAATTGATGATTCAGGCCAGAATGTAATTAGTACTCTTTCCGGTCATTTGGGAGGAGCAAATCAGCTGACAGCAGAAATTGCAGATATTTTAGAATCTAATCCTGTAATTACTACCGCCACGGACTGCAGTAATCAGCCTGCATTTGACCTTTTAGCTCAGAAACTCAACTGTAAAATAGAACCTTTTAAAAGATTAAAAAAAGCAAATGGAGCTTTACTATTTGGTAAAGAAGTTCATATTTATACTGATTATAAAATTAATATTAAAGAAACTGAAAAATTAAAAAAACATAGCTTAAATCATGTTAATAACGAGATTAAAGATGATGTTTTTGAAGTTATAATTTCCAATCAGCAGTATGAATTAAAAGAAAATCAGCTGCATTTAATTCCTAGAAATATTACTATTGGCATTGGCTGTAGAAAAAACACATCTTTTTTAGATATTAAAAGTGCATTAAATTCAATTTTGATTGAAAATAATTTATCTCAAAAAAGCATAAAAAAATTAGCAACTATTGATTTAAAAAGAAATGAAAAAGGAATTTTAAAGCTGGCAGAAGAAAACGGCTGGCCCCTGGAAATAATTGAGCGGAAAAAAATTAGAGAAATCGAAGATAGTTTAAAAATAAAAAAATCAGATTTTGTAAAAAAAACAATTGGAGTTGCAGCAGCAGCAGCCCCGGCAGCAATTTTGGCATCAAACAACGGGAAATTAATAGTAGATAAGCAAAAATATCCAGGGATTACTCTAGCAGTTTTTGAGGAGGAAGTAAAAGATGAATAAGAAAATCGTTATTGCCGGCAGTCGGAGTGGAGTTGGTAAAACTACAATATCATTAGGTTTAATGGCAGCACTTAAAAAGCGCGGGCTTAAAGTACAGCCATTTAAAGTTGGACCAGATTATATAGATCCTGGTTTTCATACTTTAATCTGTAGTAGGAATTCTTATAATTTAGATAGTTATTTTTTGGGAACAGCTGGAGTTAAGGAAGTCTTTTCAAAAAATAGTAAGCAGGCTGATATTTCGATCATTGAAGGAGTAATGGGACTTTTTGATGGTAAAGGTAAGAATTCGACCAGCAGCACAGCTGAAATTGCTAAAATTATCAAGGCACCTGTTATTTTAATTATTGATGCTCGCAAGGTTGCTCAGAGTGCTGCAGCAGTAGTCTATGGTTATAAAAATTATGATCAAAAATTAAATCTAAAAGGAGTTATAATTAATAATATCAGCAGTCCTCATCACTTTAAATTATTAAAAGAAGCAATTAAAGCTAAAATGGCTGACTTAGTAGTTTTAGGCTATCTTCCTAAGAATCAAAATCTAGAATTACCGGAAAGACATCTTGGTCTGGTACCAGTTTCTGAAAGTAGTGAACTTAAAGCATACAGTCAAAAATTAGTTAAAGTTATGGAAAAATATATTGATATTGAGCAGTTAATAGAAATTTCGCAAGTCGAATCAGAAGATTTATTTAAAGATAATTTAGCTGCGAAATCAATTAAAAAAGATATGAATAAAGATAATAAATTAAAAAACAAAAATATTTCAAGAGAAAAAAAAGTTAAGGTAAATAGTTTTTCGAAAAATTTTAAAGAAAAAATAGAATCGGCAAATATAAAAATAGGTATTGCCTCTGATCAGGCTTTTAACTTTTATTATCAAACAAATTTAGATCTTTTAAAAGCAGCGGGAGCACAAATTGTTAAGTTCAGCCCCTTAACAGATTCTAGATTACCTGAAGTAGATGCAGTTTATCTGGGAGGAGGATTTCCCGAAAGTTTTTTGCGGGAACTTGCTGCAAATAGAGGATTTAAAAGTGATTTTAAAGAAAAAGTCAAAGAGGGACTTCCAGTTTATGCAGAATGTGGAGGGTTAATGTATTTCTGCAATCAGATCAAAGATTTTGAAGGCAGGGAATATCAAATGCTGGATTTAATTCCGGCTGAAATAGAAATGACTTCTAAATTACAGGAAATGGGATATCAAGAAGTTGAGGCTTCAGCTGATAATTTATTATTTAAAAAAGGAGAAAAAGCAAGAGGACATGTTTTTCATTATTCCAGAATTTCAGAGATTGATCAAAATGTAAAAAAAAGTTATAATTATCGAAACAAAGAAGAAGGTTACAGCAGTCTGGATAATATTTTAGCATCCTATATACATCTGCATTTTGCTTCTAATCTTCAAATAGTGAAAAATTATTTGGAAAAAGCTTTAATCTATAAAAAAAGTAGAGGTGCTTAATTTGCAGCTTATATTATTTTTAGTTATTGCCTTAATTATAGATTTGATTATTTCTGATCCGGACTGGATTACACATCCTGTTGTAATAATAGGAAGCTTAATAACTTTTTTGGAAAAATATTTACAAAAAGAAAAAGATGATGCTTTAGCTGCTAAATTAAAGGGTGGAGTTTTAGTAATAATAGTTTTATTAGTTAGCTATTTTATCTCAAATTATATTATTCAGCAGTCACTGCGGCTAAATGAATATTTTGCTTATTCTATTGAAATAATTTTTTTAAGTTTAATGCTGGCCTTAAAGGGTTTGATCAAGGCTGGTAAAGATGTTTATTTTGCCCTCAAAGTTAATGATTTGGAGCAGGCCAGAAAAAAAGTGGATTTAATTGTGGGTAGAGAATGCAGTCAGAGCAGTCGTCAGGAAGTTATTAGAGCAGTTTTAGAAACTCTGGCCGAAAATACTTCCGATGGAATTTTGGCACCTGCCTTTTATTATCTCTTAGGAGGGCTTCCACTTGCTGTTACATATAAGGCAGTAAATACTATGGATTCGATGCTGGGTTATAAAAATAATACATATATAAATTTTGGTTATGCAGCAGCTAAAACTGATGATTTTTTTAATTATATTCCCGCTAGAATTACAGCTTTTTTAATTATTGCAGCTTCTTTTCTGCTTGATTTAGATTTTAAGTCAGCTTTTAAAACAGTTTTAAATGATGCCGAAAAACATCCCAGTCCTAATGCTGGTTATCCAGAGGCAGCGGCGGCAGGATCACTTTCTCTTCGTTTTGGAGGATACAATTATTATCATGGGCAGCAGAGTTTTAGAGCCTATATCGGACAAAAAAAGAAAAAGTTTGAAGCTAACGATATTTTAAAGTTAAATAAGATAATTTATTATACGGTTGGATTATTTATAATATTAGCTTTAGTTATTTTTGCTTTGATTTAGAAATATTAACAGTTTGAAAATATTAGAATAAATATTTATCAAGTTAAATTTTAAATTTAAGTTAGTTATGAAAGTTTAGTTATGAAAGGAGAAAGAATTGTGCAGCAAGTTATACTTAGAGTTCCAGGTAGCTGTGGAGAACTGCTTCAGGGAATCATAGATGACCAGAATTTTTTGATTTCCTGCCCGATAAATTTATATACTAAAGTAAATGCTCATTTTACTGATTCTGAAAATAAAATAATTATCAATAAAAATAACTCTAGCACAGAAAACACTTATAAAACAGAAATTGCTGTTAAAAAAATATTGAATCATTATAATTTTAAAGAGAAAGCTGTAAAAATCAGACTAAACTCTGAATTAATATCCGGAATTGGAATGGCTTCTTCCACAGCAGATATAAGTGCTGCTGGGGCTGCTGTGATGCTTTTATTAAAAAATAAAGTTGATTTTAAGCTTTTAAAAAAAATATGTCTTGATCTAGAACCCACTGACAGTGTTTTTTTGGAAGGAATTAGATTTTTTGATCACTTAAATGGAAAAAAAGATTATTTACTTACTGCTTTTCCTCCTGAAATAGATATATTAATCTTTAAGGAAAAAGGAACTGTGGATTCTCTTAGTTTTAATCAATCAGAAAAATTAAATCTTTTAAATAAAAATAAAGAAGAAAAAATAAAAAAATCTTTTAAATTAATAAAAAGTGGTTTTAAAAAAAATAATTATTATTTGTTAGGAAAAGGTACTACTTTGAGCAGTCTTGCTCATCAAAAAATTCTTTATAAAAAAGATCTGAATAAGTTATTACAGATAATTAAAAAGAATGATAGAATTTATGGAATTAATATTGCCCACAGCGGTACTATGATTGGAGTTTTAGCCGCTAAAAATTTAAATTCAGAAAAAATTTTAAAAGAAATTAGAGAAAAAACAGAGCTTGAGTATTTAAAAAGAGTTAAAATAATTTCTGGTGGAATAGAAAGGAGGGTTAATGATGGAACATTTGCATGGAGGCAGATTAATTGAGGCGGCTCAAGAAAACAATTTGGATCCTGATGAAATCATTGATTTTAGTGCCAATATTAATTTTTTAGGACCCCCGTCTTTACTTTTAGAAGCTATTAAAAATAATATCAATAAAATAGACAATTATCCTGAGGTCAATTCGAAATCACTTAAAAATGCTATAGCAAAAAAACACTTTCTTGATCCTGAGCAGGTAACAGTTGCTAATGGTGCAGCCGAAATGATCTACCAGCTGACAAAGATATTAAAACCCAAAAAAGTTATGGTGATTGATCCTACATTTTCGGAATATGAACTTGCAGCAGAGTCAGCAAATGCAGCAATAGAACATTTCAGTTTAAGTAAAAGAGCTGATTTTAAACTGGATCTAGAAAAGTTAAAAATAAGCTTAAATAAAGATATTGATCTATTATTTATCTGTAATCCCAATAATCCAACTGCTCATTTATTAAAAACATCTGAACTTGAAAGTATAATTCAAAAAGCAGCTAAAGAAGAGATTGTTGTGTTAATAGATGAAGCCTTTATAGATTTCTTAACTGAGCCAGATAAATATTCAACAATTAACTTATTAGACATCTATAATAATTTAGTAATACTTAAATCAATGACCAAACTTTTTGCTATTCCAGGTTTAAGGTTGGGGTATGCTCTAACAAATAAAAACTTAAGTTTAGAACTAGAAACTAAAAGAGATCCCTGGTCAGTTAATTATTTTTCGCAGCTGGCTGGAGAAATTATTTTTTCCAATCAGCAGGAAATAAAAGATTATGTTAAATTGAGTCGAGAAAAAATTGCTGCCGAAAGAAAATACCTTTATCAAAAACTAAAAAAATTCAAGAGACTAAAAGTTTATCAGCCAACAACTAATTATATTTTTATAGATATTTCAGAAACAAATTATAACTCAGCAGAATTGAAACAGGAACTTTCCAAAGTAGCTATTTTAATTCGTAATTGTGATAGTTATTATAACTTACAGGATAACTATATTAGAGTTGCTGTTAAAAACAGAAAGTCAAATAAGATCTTAATTGAAAAATTGAAAACGATATTAAGTTAAAAAGGGGGAGATTGAAATGGGGGTTATTTTAATTCAGGGTGGTGCCAGAAGCGGTAAAAGTAGCTTTGCTGAACTGATTGCAAAGAAAATTGCTGGTCTGGATGTTATTTATCTAGCAAGTGGTGTTGTAACTGATTCAGAAATGGAATTAAGGATAGAAAAACATCAAAAGCAGAGACCGTCTGAATGGCAGACAGTAGAAGAAGCTTATAGTATTAGTTCATATTTAAAAAATATAGAAAAAAATAAAACCATTTTATTTGATTGTTTAACTACTTATCTTGGTAATTTAATTTTTAAAAAACAAAATAAAGATTTTGAAAAAATGGAAGCTGAAATTTTAGATGAAGTAGAGATTATTTTAAAAATTGCTAGAAAAAAAGAATTAAATTTGATTATAGTTCAGAATGAAACAGGTAAGGGAGTTGTACCAGCTTCTAAAATGGGCAGAGATTTTAGAGATATTTCGGGAAGAGCTGCTCGTATGGCAGCAAAATATGCTGATAAAGTTTATTTAGTTCAGGCTGGGCTGCCGCTTGAGATTAAAGAAAAAGGATTGAAAAACATTAAAAAATTTACTTTAGATGACGAGGAGGTTAGGGTGCTTTGAAAAAAATTATAAATAATTTTTTTACTGCTCTAACTTTTATGAGTCGAGTTCCGGTTAAGCTAAAAGAAATTTCAGAATTAAAGATCAATTATTTCCCACTGGTCGGACTTTTACTAGCAGTTATTATTATTATAAGTGAATATTTTCTATCATATATTTTTGCTGTTGAGATCAGGGCGTTATTATTACTAATAATTTATGTTTATTTAACCGGAGCACTGCATTTAGATGGTCTGGGAGATTTTGCAGATGGTTTTTTTGCAGGTAGAGATAAAGAAAAAACCATAAAAATTATGCATGATTCAAATTCTGGTATTTTTGCTCTTGTGACTTTAATTTTAATTTTAGCTTTGAAATATCTGCTTTTTAAAGAACTTTTGCTTCGAGGAAATATACAGGCGATTATAATTATGGCTGTACTAATTCGCTATATTTTAGGCTATGTTGTAATATTTATTAAGCCAGCAGAGAGCAGTATGTTAGGAGGTGCTTTGAGTAAAAGTGCAGAGTTGATTGACTTGTTTTATAGTACTTTGATAACAATTTCAATTTTTTATAGTTATTTTTATTTTACAAAATCATTTTTTCTTTATCCAATATTATTATCGGTAGTTATTACTTCATTTTTAGTTATTTATTTAGCCAGCTGGAGCCATAAAAAGCTGGGTGGAATCACTGGAGATATTCATGGAGCGATAATTGAATTGGGAGAATTAATTTTTCTTTTAACTCTAAGTATTTTTTAAGACCTAAAAATATAACAAAGGTGGTTTATAAAACATGAAAAATTATAACTCGATTAGTATAAAGAATTCAAAAACTTCACTTTTAGTTAAAGTTTCTCTGTTAACAGCTTTATCTGTAGTAGGATCATATATTAAATTTCCTGGACCGGTTGGGAGTATTGCCCTTGATTCTTTGCCTGGATATTTAGGAGCTATAATTATTGGAGGTCCAGCTGGAGGAATTGTTTTAGCTTTAGGGCATTTACTTTCTGCTCTTAATTCTGGTTTTGTTCTGGGGCCAATTCATTTATTAATTGCATTGATTATGGGAATCTGTGGTTTGATATTTTCATATTTTATTGAAAAAAATGTTTATCTAGCTGTAGTTATTACTACATTTTTAAATGGAGTAGCAGCAGCTGCTGTTTTAATACCTTTTTTTGGAATCCCATTTTTTTATGGAACAGCTCCGGTTCTGACAGTGGCTTCATTTGTCAATATTTTATTAGCAGTAGTTGTTGCTAAATATTTAAAAGATAAGGTGGGAAATTAATAAATGAAAGTAATTAATAGTCTTCGTGATATTTCTCTGCTGCAGATTAACGAAAAAGAGGTTCTGGTAATTGCCTGTGATTCTGCAGGAGGCATAGGCGAAAAAAAATATGACCAAATAAAAGTTTCTAATAAAATTCTTGGTAAATATACTGTAAAGGTGCCTTTGATGGAGGTTATGTCTATTGGAGCTGAAATTATTTCAGTAATTGATAATCTTGCAGTAGAGTATAATCCGACAGGTAAAGAAATTATTGCAGGAATTAAGGAAAACCTTAAGCTGATTAATTCAGCTGAACTTTTAAATGGGAGTACAGAAGAAAATATAAAGACGGTTCAGACTGCTTTAGGAGTAACAGTGATTGGAAAAACAACTCTGGAAAAATTAAAAAAATATACTTTTTCTAACAAGAATAATATTATTGCAGCAGCTGGTTTACCTTTAGTTGGAGAAAATTTAATCAAATATAAATCAAAAGCAGTTAATTTCAAAAAATTTCTTAAGCTTAAAGAGTTAGACTATATTAATCAATTTTTACCAGTGGGCTCTAAAGGTATTTTATATGAGGCAAAAATTCTGGCTAAAGAAAATAATTATGATTTTGAACTAATAAATAATAAACTTGATTTAGTAAAATCAGCCGGGCCAGCCTCAGTGATTTTACTGAGTCTTAAAGAAAAAAAATTCTCTAAATTAAAAGACGAAATCGATCTTCCTTTAAATAAAATTGGAAAACTGGTGTAAATATAGTTATATTTTTTTAAAATTGGAATGTATATTTATCAGCACTAATATTGAATTTGAAAATTTGTTTTAATAAAATTAAGAAAATAAGGATGATTAAATTGGGGAAAAATTATACTATAGGTACTCGTGATAGCAATCTTGCTTTAAAACAGTGTAATATAGTAAAAGAAAAATTACAAAAAAAATTTCCGGAGATAGGATTTGAATTTAAAGAAATTTCAACAAAGGGAGATCGAGAAAGAGATAAAAAATTTGCTGATATTAATGCAGAAGGTATTTTTGTTAGAGAAATAGAAATGGCCCTAATTTCGGGGGGAATTGATCTGGCAGTACATAGTTTTAAAGATCTTCCTACTAGGTTGCCCAAAGATTTAGAAATTGCAGCAATTGTTGATCGTGCTAATCGTTATGATGTACTTGCAGGGGCAGAAAAAAAGCTGGATGAATTACCTAAAGGAGCAAGGCTTGGAACTGGAAGTTTACGTCGAAAATCACAGCTTTTAGCTTACCGTTCTGATTTAGAGATTGTTCCTATCAGAGGCAATGTAGAAACGCGATTAAAAAAAATTGAAAGTCATAATCTCGATGGGGTAATTTTAGCTGCAGCCGGTCTGGAGCGTTTAGGACTTAAAGCACAGATTACAGAATATTTATCACCCGAGATTTGTCTTCCAGCTGCCAGACAGGGTGCAGTAGCAGTAGAAATTAGAAAAGAAAGTACTGAGCTAAAAAAAATTTTAAAAATGGTTGAAGATAAAAATACTGCTCTTGAAGTCTGGACAGAGCATGCATTTTTAAAAGAAATGGAAGCTGGATGTCATGCACCACTTGCAGCAGAAGCATTAATTAAAGCTGAAAAATTAACTTTAACAGGAGCGGTTGGGAAAATAGATGGCAGTAAAATTATAAAAAGAAAAGTCAGTACCAAAAAATTAAATTTAAATTCATTAAAAAAATTAGGAGAAGGTCTGGCACAAAAAATGAAAGCGGATGGTGCAGCTGAAATTTTAGCTAGACTAAAAAAATAAAAAGGAGAATAAAAAATGGGAGCAAAGGTTTATTTAACTGGAGCCGGTCCAGGTGATCCGTCTCTTTTAACATTAAAAGCAAAAAGAGCAATTGAAAAGGCCGACGTTATTTTATATGATCGTCTCGCAAATAATCGTTTTTTAGAATATGCCAGCAGTGAAGCTGAAAAAATCTATGTTGGTAAAAAAGCAAAGAATCATCACTATACTCAGTCTGAAATTGAGACTTTAATGATTGAAAAAGTTAAAGTTGGAAAAACTATCTGTCGGCTTAAAGGAGGAGATCCTTTTGTTTATGGTCGTGGGGGTGAAGAGGCCTTAAAATTAAAAGAAGCGGGAATTGATTTTGAAATAATTCCTGGTATTAGTTCTTCACTTGCTGTACCGCTTTATGCAGGGATTCCACTGACACAGAGACATTTAGCATCTTCTTTTGCTGTGATTACTGGACATGAAGCAGCTGACAAAGAAAAAAGCACAATTGATATTGAAAAAATTGCAGCTGCTGTAGATACTCTGGTAGTTTTAATGGGGGTTGGTAAATTAGCTCAGACTGTTGAAAGAGTTTTAACTGCCGGCAAAAGTCCGGGAACTCCTGTGGCATTAGTTCGCTGGGGAAGTCGATCCAAGCAGCAGACTATAACTGGCACCTTAGCCAATATAGTTCAAAAAGTCGAACAGGCAAATTTTAAGCCACCAGCAGTAATTGTAATTGGAAGTGTTGTTAATTTACGAAAAGAGCTGTCTTGGTTTGAAAACAAAAAATTGTTGGGTAAAAATATTTTAGTTACTAGACCTAATAAACAGGCAATTTCTTTTATAGAAATGATTGAAGAAGAGGCTGGCAGCGCTCTTTTTGCTCCAACAATTGAGATTAAAGCAGCGGGAAATATTGGTCCTCTACAGAAAGCAGTTGATAATTTAGAAAACTATAGCCATTTAATTTTTACTTCGGTTAATGGTGTTAAATATTTTATGCAAGAACTGAATCGCCAGCAGCTTGACTTAAGAGCTCTGGCTGGAATGAAAATAATGACAATTGGTTCTAAAACTGCTGCAGAATTAAAAGCAAATGGAATTAGAGCAGATTTTTTACCTGAAGATTATTCAACTTCAGGAATCTTAGATTATTTAAGAAAACTTCAGAGTAAAGGTGAAATTAATTTGAAACAAGCTTCATTTTTATTACCTCGAGCAGATATTGCTCCTAAAATACTTGAAGAAGAACTTATAAATATGGGAGCAAAAGTTAAAAATGTTGAAGCTTACAAAACAGAAGCAGTTGAGATGGAGGTAGAAATTTTAGATCTGCTTAAAAATGATGATCTTGACTTATTAACTTTCACCAGCTCTTCAACAGTAGATAATTTTATTATTGGTTTAGAAAAATTGATTAAGAATCAAAATGAATTTTTAGAAAATGATTCAAAAGAAATTGATCAACAAAAATTATGGCAGCAGTTAAAAGAAATCCCAGCTGCTTGTATCGGTCCTGTAACAGCCAATCAAGCTAAAAAATATGGACTGAATGTTAAAATTACAGCAGCAGAATATACTATTGAAGGTTTATTTGATGTAATTTTAAAATATTATTTATAAATGGAGGTTTTTGAAATGGATTTAAATAGAAGACCGAGACGTTTACGCAGATCAAAAAATATTAGGGATTTAGTAAGAGAAACAAATTTGTCTGCAGCAGACTTTGTTAAACCATTATTTGTAGTTAATGGTGAAAATATAAGAGAAGAAATTTCTTCAATGCCTGACAACTATCACTTATCTTTAGACCAGTTGAAAAAGGAAGTTAAAAGGCTTTTAGATCTAGGAATTAAAGCGATTATACTTTTTGGGCTGCCTAAATACAAAGATGCAGAAGGTTCCAGTGCCTGGCAGCAGAATGGAATAGTACAAAAAGCTGTTCGACAGCTTAAAAAAGAATTTCCAGAACTTTTAATAATTACTGATCTTTGTTTATGTCAGTATACTGATCACGGCCACTGCGGAATCTTAGAAAACGATAAAATTAAAAATGATGCAACTTTAGATAGATTAGCTAAAATTGCACTTTCACATGCAGAAGCCGGTGCAGATATGATAGCTCCCTCAGATATGATGGACGGGAGAGTAGCAAAAATAAGACAGACATTAGATGAAAATGAATTTAAAGAAATAGGAATCATGGCCTATTCTGCTAAATATCATTCATCATTTTATGGTCCTTTCCGTGATGCTGCACATTCAGCACCAGGCCAGGGTGACCGCAGCAGTTATCAGATGGATGCTGCTAATTCTGATGAAGCTTTAAGAGAAATAGAATTAGATATAAAAGAAGGTGCAGATATTATAATGGTTAAACCTGCTCTTTCTTATTTAGATATCATTCAAAAAGCCAGTGATAACTTTAATCTACCTCTGGCAGCTTATAATGTAAGTGGAGAATATGCAATGGTTAAAGCTGCGGCGGAAAAAGGATGGATTGATGAAAAGAGTGTTGCTTTAGAAATTTTAACCTCTATTAAAAGGGCTGGTGCAGATATTATTATTACATACTGGGCTGATAGTGCTGTTCAGTGGTTAAATGAATAATTGGAATTTAATAAACAGTAAATGTCTCGGTCTAAAAATATTAGCTAAGGAGAGATTTTGATGAGAGATAAAAGAAAAAAATCAAGACAAGCTTTTAAAAAAGCAAAAAAATTTATTCCAGGTGGAGTCAACAGTCCAGCACGGGCTTTTTCGGCTGTAGAAATGGAACCAATATTTATTGAAAAAGGAGATGGTGCTTATCTTTACGATATTGATGGTAATAAGTACTTAGATTATGTAAATTCCTGGGGCCCGATGATTTTAGGCTATAATCCACCTCAGGTAATAAAAAAATTAAAAAAACAGCTCAAAAAAGGCACAAGTTTTGGAGCTCCAACTGAAATCGAAACAGAAATTGCGCAATTAATAACAGATTTTTATCCGGCAGTTGACAAAGTGAGAATGGTTAATTCTGGTACTGAAGCTACAATGAGTGCGATTAGGCTGGCGCGGGGATATACAGGCAGGAATAAAATAATTAAACTTGAAGGTTGTTATCATGGGCATGGAGATAGTCTTTTAGTTGATGCAGGTTCTGGGGTTGCAACTCTTGGGATTAAAGGTAGCCCTGGAGTAACAGAGAATACAGCTAAAGAGACAATAGTAGCTCCTTATAATGATCAGGAGGCAGTTGAAAAAGTTTTTGCTGAATATGGATCTGAGATTGCAGCTATTATTTTAGAACCCGTAACTGGTAATATGGGAGTTATTGCTCCTGAAACTGGTTATTTAGAATTTTTAAGAGAAATCACCCGCAAAAATGAGACACTTTTAATTTTTGATGAAGTAATGACAGGTTTTCGCCTGGCCCGTGGAGGAGCTCAAGAATTGTATGGGCTTGAGCCTGATTTAAGTACTTTTGGTAAAATAATAGGTGGAGGAATGCCTGTTGGTGCCTATGCTGGCAAAAAAGAAATTATGGATTATGTTGCGCCTATTGGGCCGGTTTATCAGGCAGGAACTTTATCTGGTAATCCGATGGCTATGCAGGCAGGATTAGCTACTTTAAAAGAATTAAAAAATAAAAAGATATATGATCAGCTAGAAGCAAAAGCAGAAAAACTGGAAAAAGGATTTAAAAATAATATTAAAGATCTTAATTTCCCTGCTTATTTTAATCGAGTTGGCTCAATGTTTACCTTATTTTTTACTGAGAAAAAAGTAAAAAATTATCAGGATGTTAAAAACTGCAATTTAGAACTTTTTGCAGCTTATTTTAAAGAAATGATAGAAGCAGGAATTTATTTACCACCTTCTCAGTTTGAAGCAAACTTTATTTCTTCAGCTTTAAGTGAAGAAAATTTAGATAAAACAATTGCAGCTAATTATCAGGCTTTAAAAAAATTAAAGGCTGAATTATAAAAGAAAGAATTAAACAGTTTAAAATTATCTATAAAAAGAATAATAACCACTATTTTTATTGAGAAAAAAGGATATTTAAAAACTATCTTGAAAATAAATTATAGTAGATAAATTAAATAATGATCTCAATTTATAGATGGAGGTGATTAGATATCAATAATAATTATAGTTTAAATGAACTTATTAATGTTGAAGCTTTACAGGGCATACAGGATAAATTTGCTGATGCTACAGGTTTAGGAGCTGTAATTGTCAATAGAGAAGGAATACCTGTTACTAAGCCCAGCAATTTTACATCTTTTTGTAGTACAGTTAGATTATGTAATAAAGGGTTTCAAAAATGTAAATTGTCTGATTCAGAGGGCGGGATAAATGCTAAAGAACGCGGCAAACCCGATCCCTATGTTTGTGAGCATGGTTTAATAGATGTAGCTGCCCCCATTATTTTGGAAAACAGTTTCATAGGTACTATTTTGTGTGGGCAAATAATTTCTGAAGAAGAAGGAAGAGAAAAGACTCTTGAAAGGGTTAAAGAAAGGGTTAAAGATTATGATATCGATTTTGAAATTTTAAAAGAGAAGTTTAATGATGTTGAAGTTTTACCCCGTGAAAGAATAATAGCTGCAGCAGAATTTCTTTCTTTATCAGCAAATTACATAGCTAAAATGGGACTAGCAAATATTTATCAACAGGAATTGATAGAAGAATCTAGGAATAGAAGGCAGTTAGAAGAACATTTAAGAACTAAACAATTAAAAATATTACAGTCACAAGTAAACCCCCATTTTTTATTTAATGTTCTTAATTCAATTGCAAGATTGGCTTTAATAGAAAATGCTCAAGAAACTGAAGATGTTACTTATGCTCTTTCAGATTTGCTTAGATATAGTTTAAGAAATATAGAAGAAATAGTTAGTTTAGAAGAGGAATTAAATTGTGTAAATGATTATATTGTAATCCAAAAAAAACGTTATCGTGATCAATTTAAGTTCAAAATTGATATTGACAAAAAATTATATGATATTAATATTCCTTTATTATCTATTCAGCCTTTAATAGAAAATGCAATTATTCATGGGTTTAAAGAAAAAGACTCTGGGACTATTGAAATTAGCTCAGAAGAAACGGCAAAAAAGATTGTTATTATTGTAGAAGACGATGGTGTTGGAATGAGTCAAAATATTTTAAATAATATTTTGACTTATGAGGAAAAAAATAGAGAAAAAATAACAACTCATATTACTGGAATAGGAATAGATAATGTTCACAAAAGATTAAAGTATTATTTTGGTGATGAATATGGGCTTGAAATTAATAGTCGGTTAGGTAAGGGAACAAAGGTTAAAATGAATTTACCTAAAAATTATAATTAATGATTATTTTTAAATTAAAATCCTTATTTAATGAAGTTTATAAACCAATCCAAAAATGGGAGGATTGTAATGTACAAAATAATGATAGTTGATGATGAATATCTTGAAAGAAAAGCTCTTTCAATTATTTTAAAAAATAGATGTACTATTAAAGATGAAATAGAGATAGTTGGAACTGCTGCTAATGGAGAAGAGGCTGTAGAAATTGCTAAAAAAAATAAAATTGATATTATCTTTATTGATATAAAGATGCCCAAAAAAGATGGGCTGCAGGCTATAAAAGAAATAAAAAATATTTTACCTGAGTCAAGATTTGTTATAATGACAGCTTACGATGAATTTGAGTATGTTCAAGAAGCATTAAAACTAAATATAGAAGAATATCTTTTGAAACCTGTAAAGCCAGCAAAAGTAAATTCTGTGATTAAAAAAATAAACAAAAAAATAAAAAAAAGAAGAGAAGAAGAAAAAGCAAAAGAAAAAATGAAAGAAAAATTAGACATGGTTATTCCTTATATAAAAATGTCTTTTGTTTTTGATCTTATTTTCTTAGATATTGATACTATTGAAGAAATTAAAGATAGAACTAGTTTTTTTAATATAAAAGACCTTCCTTCAGCTGTAATGATTGCCGATATAGATAAATTTGCTAGAAGAACTGTTAATCAAGATGAGATAGAAAGACAGCTGTTAAAAAAGAAGGTTTTTAATATAATAAAAAACTTTGGAGCTGATTATCCATCTTTAATGATTGTTCCAATGTCAAGTGATAAAATTATAATATTATATTTTGGAAATGAAAAATATAAAAATAAGCATATAAAAGATTGGCTGCGTCAGATTGCTAAAAAAATGGTAGATAATATAAAGGAAAAAACAGATTTTACAATTACAATTGGAATAGGAAGTTATTATAGTGACCCTAAGTTAGTTGATCGTTCTTATTATGAAGCACTGGGATCAATTAGAAATTCTTTTCTTTTAAAAGAAAGAGCTGTAATTCATTGGGAAGATGTAAAAAATAATGATTATGAAGAACTTGCCTATCCTTATGAGATTGAGCTAAAGTTATTAGAAAAATTAAAATCCAATAAGCTAAGCCAATTATCAAATTTAATAGATACGCTTTTTGGAAATTGGAAGATCGATGATAATTTTAATTCGATGATGGTAAAGTCTAGATTGTTAGAATTAATGGGGGTTTTATCAAGGGCTGCAGTAGAGGCTGGAGCCAAATATAAAAATGTTTCACCTTTAAATTATAAATATATTAAGGAACTTTTTGATATAAATACTGTAATTGATTTAAAAGAATGGTTATATTCATTATGTATTAAACTTTCTCAAAAAATTGATGAAGTAGATGAAGAGTTCAAGGAAAAAATAATTTATGATGGTGTAAAGTATATTAATTCAAATTTTACAAATGATATTTCTTTAAATGAAGCTGCCGCTGCCTCAAATCTAAGTTCTCATTATTTTAGTAGAATTTTCAAAAAAGAAATGGGTTGTACATTTAAAGAATATATTACAGAGTTGAGAATGGAAGCAGCAAAAAGGAAGTTAAATAAAGAAAACGAAAATATTTCAAGTATAGCAAAAGAGATTGGATATAATAATCCTGGATACTTCAGTCGTGTTTTTAAAGAATATGAAGGTGTATCCCCTTCAACATATAGAGAATCATAAAAATAAAATAGATTAGTTAAAGATGGTATTAATTTTAAAATTAATACCATCTTTTTTGTTAGTTATATTTTTTTGTCATATTACTGTAATAATTTGTTATTTATAACTCAAAATCATTTATTGTATTTTTCAGAAAAAAAATAATATAAAAAATATAACAAAAAGTTATGATAAGAGCACAATTTTTTGTAAAGGTAATCACAAAGTTATTGTTAATTATAAGTATTAGGAGCAAAAAAAATAAATATTTATTACATTTCAAAATGAAAGGAGGAGAGATAATGGGAAGAGAAGCTTTAGGACTTGTTGAAACTATTGGGTTTGTTGGTGCCATAGAAGCATCTGATGCAATGGTTAAAGCAGCTAATGTGAAATTAGTTGGTTATGAGAAAATTGGTTCAGGTTATATTACAGTTATGGTAAGAGGCGATGTTGGAGCGACAAAAGCAGCTACTGATGCAGGATGTGCTGCTGCAAAGAAAGTTGGAGAAGTTGTATCTGTTCATGTGATCCCACGTCCACATGAAGATGTTTCAAAACTTCTTCCAGAATAAATTGAAGAGGAGGCTTAATAAATGGAAGATAAAAAGATTGATCAACTTGTAAATGATGTTTTAGATAGAATTAAAGAAAGTGAAGCAGAAGCTAAGAGTACAGAAAACGAAAAAATAGAAAATAATAGTAAAACTGAAGGCGGTGAAAGCAAGATGAATTTAGCTAGTGAAGTAACTGAATTTGTTGGTACTGCAATTGGAAATACAATCGGTCTTGTTATAGCAAATGTTGACCCAGAATTAAGAAAACTTATGGGACTCGATGAAGATTTACGCTCTATAGGTATTTTTGGTGGTCGTACAGGTGCAGGCCCCCAAATATATGCAGCTGATGAAGCAGTAAAAGCTTCAAATACTGAAATTGTTAAAATTGAACTCCCACGTGATACTGAGGGAGGAGCTGGTCATGGTTCTTTAATTATCTTTGGTGCAAAAGAAGTTTCAGATGCACGTCGAGCTGTTCAAGTAGCTTTAGATGATTTGAATAGAACTTTTGGAGATGTTTATGCTAATCAAGCTGGTCATTTAGAATTCCAATACACAGCTCGGGCAAGTAAAGCATTAAATAAAGCGTTTGGTGCTCCAGAAGGTAAAGCTTTTGGAATTACAGTTGGAGCTCCTGCAGGAATCGGAGTTATCATGGCCGATGTTGCTGTAAAAGCTGCTACTGTTGATGTAGTTGGTTATGCTAGCCCAAGTGATGGCACAAGCTTTACTAATGAGGTTATTTTACAATTTAGTGGAGATTCCGGTGCTGTTAGACAGGCAATAATAGCTGCACGTGAAGTTGGTATTAAACTTCTAGGAAGCTTAGGAGACAAACCAGAATCTACAACTAAACCATACATTTAAAATTAAATTAAAACCTTGAAAATAAAGTATAAATAATGTTTAAGGAGGGAAAAATGTGAAAAGATCCAAGCGATTTTTAGAATTAGAAAAAAGACCAATCAGTAAAGATGGTTTTATTAAAGAATGGCCTGAAGCTGGTCTAGTTGCAATGGAAGGACCGGATGATCCAAGGCCAAGTATAAAAATTGAAAATAATAAAATTGTTGAATTAGATGGAAAAAAACGAGCTGATTTTGATATGTTAGATTCATTTATAGCAGATCATACTTTAGACTTAGACATAATTGAAGAAGTAATGGCACAAGATTCAACAGAATTGGCTAAAAAAATTGTAAGTGTAGATGTGTCTAGAGATGAAATTAAAAATATCACATTAGGTATGACTCCTGCCAAAATAGTAGAAGTGGTAGGAACAATGAATGTGGTAGAAATGATGATGGCAGTACAAAAAATGAGGGCTAGAAAAACTCCCTCAAATCAATGTCATATCACCAATGTAAAAGATCATCCTGCATTAATTGCAGCAGATGCTGCTGAGGCAGCTCTACGAGGCTTTGATGAAATGGAGACTACAGTAGGTATAGTTAGATATGCTCCTTCTAATGCAATTGCATTATTAGTTGGTGGTCAGGTAGGAAGAAGGGGAGTATTAACCCAATGTGCTGTTGAAGAAGCAATGGAATTAGAAATGGGAATGCGTGGATTTACAGCTTATGCAGAAACTGTATCTGTATATGGTATAGAACAGGTATTTGTAGATGGTGATGACACACCTTGGTCTAAGAGTTTCCTAGCATCAGCGTATGCTTCACGTGGGTTAAAGATGAGGTATACATCTGGAACTGGTTCAGAAGCTGAAATGGGTTTTGCAGATGGAAAATCAATGCTTTATCTAGAGTCTCGCTGTTTATATATGACCAAAGGTGCTGGTGTACAGGGGATTCAAAATGGTTCAATCAGCTGTATAGGAGTTCCTGGAGCTGTTCCTTCAGGCGTTAGAGCGATTCTGGCAGAAAATTTAATAGCAATGCTTCTTGATTTAGAGTGTGCTTCTGGAAATGATCAAACATTTACTCATTCCCGTACAAGAAGAACTGCAAGAATGTTAATGCAGTTTTTACCAGGTACAGACTTTATCTTCTCTGGTTATAGTGGTGTGCCAAACTATGATAATATGTTTGCTGGATCAACTCATGATGTAGATGATTATGATGACTATTTAACTCTACAACGTGATTTAAAAGTAGATGGTGGGTTACTTCCTGTAGAAGAAGAAGATGTAATTAAAGTTAGAAATAAGGCAGCCAAAGCTCTTCAGGCAGTTTTCAAAGAAGTAGGTATGCCAGAAATAACTGATGAAGAAGTAGAAGCAGTGACTTATGCTCATGGTAGTAAAGATGTTCCTGATCGCGATGTAAGAGAAGACTTTAGAGGTATTGAAGATATGCTCGAAAGAAATACTACAGGTGTTGAAATTGTAAAAGCACTTGCTAAACATGGCTTTGATGATGTAGCAGATAATGTGTTTAATCTGTTAAAACAAAGAATTGCAGGAGATTATTTACATACATCTGCAATATTTGATAAAGATTATAATTGCATTAGTGCAGTAAACGACAAGAATGATTATGCTGGTCCTGGTACAGGTTATAGAGTTTCTGATGAACTTTGGGAAAAAATAAAAAATACCAGACTTGCTAGGGATCCATCTGAAATAGGTGAATAAAATAAAATTTTGGAGGTGTTAAAATGCAGTTAAATGAAGATACTATTCGTCAGATAGTTGTTAGTGTATTAGAAGATATGAGTGAAGGAAGTGTTAATTCTAATACAAAAAAGCAGAGTAACTCAGTTGCAGTAAAGTCTGGTGATCTTAGTATTCAGGAAATTGGGCTTGCTGAAGAAGGTAAAAGTAATGATGAAGTTGTAATTGCAGTTGGACCTGCTTTTGGAGATAAATTATCAAAAACTATGATTGATGAAAAACATGCTAATATTTTGAGAGAAATAATGGCTGGAATTGAAGAAGAAGGATTAAAGGCGAGAGTAGTAAAAAACTATATTACAGCTGATGTTGGATTCATGGGACATCAGGCAGCTCAATTAAGCGGTTCAGGTATAGGAGTAGGATTACAATCAAAAGGTACAATTTTGATACACCAAAAAGATTTGAATCCGCTTGCAAACCTGGAGTTATTTCCACAAGCACCACTTTTAACATTAAAAACATATAGACAAATTGGAAAAAATGCTGCTCGTTATGCCAAAGGAGAAAATCCTGATCCAGTTCCAACTCAAAATGATCAGATGGCTCGGCCAAAATATCAAGCAATATCTGCTGTTTTATATAATAAAGAAGTTAAATGTCTTGATAAGGCAAAAAAGGTTGTAGAATTAGCAGTTGATTTTAGTAAGTAATTATATATCAGGAGGTGTAATTTATGGAAAAAGAATTGATTGAATCTATTGTTCGTGATGTATTAGGTAACTTAGAAAGTGATGACAATATTACCAAACAATCAACAAATAAAAGTGAAGGCCTTACAGATAAAGATTATCCATTAGCAAAAAAGCAATCAGATTTAGTAAAGACTCCTTCAGGAAAAAAATTAGATGAATTAAAACTACAAAAATTTATTTCTGGAGAAATGGATGGATCTGAGTTGAGAATAACTGCAGAAACACTTTATCATCAGGCAGAAATAGCAAGGTCAGTTGGTCGAGAACAATTTGCTAAAAATCTTGAAAGAGCTGCAGAACTAACAAAAGTAGATGATGATAGAATTCTTGAAATTTATAATGCAATGAGACCTTACCGATCAACTAAAGCGGAATTAATAGAAATTGCTGAGGAACTTGAAAATGATTATGATGCTGTAATTAATGCAAACCTGATACGTGAGGCGGCAGATGTTTATGAAAAAAGAGAGCGCCTCAAAGGGGATAGATAAGTTAATAAGTAGGTGACGACTATGGAATACATTGTTGGAGTAGATGTAGGAAACTCAACTACAGAGGTTGCTGTAGGAAAAGTAGATAAAAAAGAGGAAAACATAGAATTTATAACTGATGGCATATATAAGACTACTGGTTTCAAAGGTACAGTAGATAACATAGAAGGAATAATAAATTCTTTGGATTCTGCACTTGAAAAAGTAGATTTGAAATATGAAGACTTAGATTTGATTAGAATTAACGAAGCTACACCGGTAATTGGCGATGTAGCTATGGAAACAATTACAGAAACAGTTATTACTGAATCAACAATGATAGGGCATGACCCCTGGACTCCTGGAGGAATAGGGCTTGGAGTTGGCTATACTACTAGGATAGAAGACTTATCTGACTGTAAACCTGGTGATGAATTAATTATTATCATTCCAGGAGATGTTGATTTTGCGGATGCTGCTGTGTTAATAAATAAAGCAGTAGAATCTGGGATTAAAATTAATGGAGCGGTTGCTCAAAAAGATGATGCGGTTTTGATTGTTAATCGTCTTAATGAAAATATACCTGTTATTGATGAAGTTAAGTATATTAATAAGATACCAATAAATAAAAAAGCAGCTGTAGAAGTTGCTAGACCAGGTGGTACTATTAATAAACTTTCTGATCCTTATGGTATTGCAACAATTTTTGAGCTTAATTCTGAAGATACTAAACACATTTTTCCAGTGGCTCGGTCATTAATTGGTAATCGTTCTGCTGTTGTAATCAGAACTCCAGAAGGAGATGTTGAAGAACGAAAAATTCCGGCTGGAAAACTAGTGATTTTTGGTGATAAAGGTAAATCAGAAATTAGCGTTGATTCTGGAGCAGAAGAAATAATGGATTCAGTAGAAAAGATACAACCTGTGAAAGATGTAAAAGGAGAATCTGGTACTAATGTTGGAGGAATGTTGGATAGAGTTAAAGAAACAATGAGTAAGGTTACTGATCAAAATTTATCTAAAATAATGATCAAAGATATACTTGCAGTTAACACTTTTGTACCTCAAAAAGTAAAAGGAGGGCTTGCAGAAGAACATGCAATGGAAAATGCTGTTGGTCTTGCTGCAATGGTTAAAACTTCTCAATTACCTATGCAGAAAATTGCTGATAAACTTCAACAAAAAACTGGCGTAAAAGTTGTCATTGCTGGGGTAGAAGCAAATATGGCAATTCGTGGGGCTTTAACCACTCCTGGTACAGATAAACCCTTTGTCATTCTTGATATGGGTGGGGGATCTACTGATGCAGCAATGGTTACAACTAAGAATCAGGTATATTCAACTCATTTAGCTGGTGCTGGAGATATGGTTTCACTTTTAATTAATATAGAACTAGGAATTGATGATTTGAAACTTGCAGAATTAATTAAAAAATATCCCCTGGCAAAAGTAGAAAGTATTTTTCATATCAGACATGAAGATGGAAGTGTTAAATTTTTTGATAAACCTTTAGCATCTAAATTGTTTGGGCGGGTTGTTATTTTAACAGACACTGATATGGTTCCGATTCCTACTAAACATTCTCTAGATAAAATTAGTCAGGTTAGAAGAGAAGCCAAAAATGATGTTTTTGTGCGTAATTCTGAAAGGGCCTTAAAAAGGATTATTCCAACAGGGAATATTAGAGATATTGATTTTGTAGTTATGGTTGGTGGATCTGCTATTGACTTTGAAATACCAACCCTAATATCTAACCGTTTATCTGAATTTGGAGTTGTGGCAGGAAGAGGTAACATTAGAGCAATTATGGGACCACGAAATGCTGTAGCTACTGGATTGGTTCTTTCTTATCTAGATACAGAGGGAAGTGTTAAAGATGGGTGATCATAGGGAAAAACCATCTGTATATATAGCGGTTGAGGATAATTATAAAAACAGTGTTTTATTAGACTATTTATGCTATGGTTTGGAAGAAGAGGGTATACCTTTTAAAATGATGGATAATAGTGCTGAAAATTTATATTCTTTAGCACATCAAGCAGCTCAAGCTTCACGTTTAAATGTTTCTTTAGCGCTTGGAGAAAATAATAGAGTACTGATTCATCATAAAAAATTAGAGCCTGATCAGCCTTTTTTTGAAAAAGAGATAAATAAAGAATTTCAAGCAAAGGTTATTGCATCAAATGCAGCTCGATTGGTTAAAGGGATCCCGATTAAAGACATTCCTTTAGAAGTAGATAATAAAAATAAATCTGTATCTGACATTTTAACTGATTTAGATAACTTCCAGAGTATTAGTAAAGAGACTGAGAACAAAAAAATGTCTAGTTCTGCAAAAGAAATAGATGAAAAAAGAATAAAAGAATTAACTAATTATATTTGTAAAAAGTTAAAAGATATAGAAAAAAATAATATTTAAGAGGCACTTTTGAGGAAAGGAGGGAATATGTCCCAAAAAGCTCTTGGAATGATAGAAACAGTAGGAATTCTTGCTGCCTATGAAGCTGCGGATGTAGCATTAAAATCAGCCAATGTTAAACTGGTTGGTTATGAAATTAGTAGGGGTGGCTTAATTGTTATTAAATTTACGGGAGATGTAAGTGCAGTAAGATCAGCTGTTGATGCTGGTAAAACTGCTGCTTCAAAATTATCTAAGGTTTGGTCTTCTCATGTAATAGCCAGACCTGCTGCACAAATAGAAAAAATGGTAAACAGTGAAGATACAATAAATAATAAGAATAAAGCAGATGAAGAAGTCGAAGAGGTAGAATCACCCGAAGAAGTAAACAAAGAACCAGAAGAATTGGAAACAGAAAATATGGTCGAAGCCGAATTTGATCAAGATAATGAATCAACTATAGACTCAGATCCAGAAGAATCAGAAGAGATAGAAGAAAAGAAAGAAGAGGATATATGTAATCTCTGTGGAGATCCGGCCTGTCCTCGAAGTAAAGGAGATTTACACACAGATTGTATACATTATGATGAAATCAAAGGTGATAAAGAATAGAAGGGGGAATATTAATGAGTGGTGAAGCTTTAGGATTAATTGAAACTAAAGGATTTGTAGGTGCAATTGAAGCAGCAGATGCAATGGTTAAAGCAGCAAATGTTACTTTAGTAGGCTATGAAAAAATTGGTGGAGGACTAATTACAGTTTTAGTTAGAGGTGATGTTGGAGCTACCAAGGCGGCTACAGATGCTGGAGCAGCAGCAGCTGGTAGAGTTGGAGAATTAGTTTCTGTTCATGTAATTCCAAGACCTCATACAGATGTTGATGGTCTTTTACCAAAAATGGCAAAAGAAGAATTAGATATGCCAGAAATGAAATAAATAATAATATCCCCTTCCTGGCTATTAAAAGGAGGGGGATAATAATATGCCTTAATTGTCTGGAGGGTAATTAATGGATTGTTACATAAAAAAAGCTAATAAAACACTTGAGAGACTAAATAGTTTAATAGAAGAAGAAAACAAAAATATAAAATATGATGGAGAAATCAGAGCAGGTGTTGATCTTGGAACAGCAAATTTAGTTTTAACACTTGTTGATCAGGACAATAACCCATTAGCTGCCTTAAAAAAATCAGGTAAAGTTGTTAGAGATGGTTTGGTAGTTGATTATATTGGGGCTTTAAAAATAGTAAGAGAAATGAAAAATAAAATGGAAAATATTTTGGGAAGAGAAATCATATCTGCAGCAACTGCTGTACCACCAGGAACTGGCGAAGGGGATGTTGATACTTTCAAAAATGTTGTTGAAGGAGCTGGATTTCAAGTGAGCAATGTTATTGATGAACCATCAGCAGCAGCAACTGTCTTAGAGATTGAACGAGGTATTGTAGTTGATATTGGTGGAGGGACAACTGGCATTTCGATTCTTGAAGATGGTGAGGTAGTCTATACAGCTGATGAAGCAACTGGAGGTACTCATTTAAATCTTGTAATTGCAGGGGGACTTGGGATAAGTGTTGAGGAAGCAGAAAAAATGAAAGAAAACCCTGAACATGCAGATGAGATATTTCCAATGACAATTCCAGTCATTGAAAAAATAGCTTCCATTATTAATAAACATATAAAAGATTATAAAGCTGAAACAATCTATTTAGTTGGTGGTACAAGCAGTATTGAAGGAATAGAAAATGTCTTAGTTAAAAAAACCGGCCTTAAAGTAGTAAAACCATCACATACATTATTAGTTACTCCTCTTGGTATTGCTATGAATTGCAAATAGCTGGAAGGAGGGATAATTTTGAATCAAATTAGTGAAGAGCTTATTAGAAAAATAATTGAGAAAGTAATATCTGCTCTAGAAACAGATAAAAAAATGAAAATCACTGCTGTTTTTACAGGTGGTAAAATTAAATTTGAAGAAGCTTTATCTCAATTGAAAAAAATAGATAATAATTATAATGTAAGTTGGAATTTTATTTTTTCAGATTCAGCTAAGGAAATTCATAATCACAATAAAATCAGGTGTGAATTTGAACAAAAAATCAGTCAAAAATCAGTTCAGTTTAATACAGTCAAAGAGAATGATTTATTATTGATTCCAGTTTTAACCCGAAATACTGCTGCAAAGTTATCAGCACATTTTCTAGACACATCACTTTTAGATTACATTTTTAGATCTTTAATGGCCTCTGTTCCTGTTGTTGCAGCATATGATGCGGCTGATTTAACTGGAGAGGGGTGGCAAAAACTTGGTTTCAATAATTATTCTGATGCAATTAAGTTAGAAAACCAGCGTCATTTAGAAAAAATTAAATCTTATGGTATCCAATTGACTGCTGCAGATAATCTTGCTGAAAAATCTTTTTCAATTTTAGATGGTGATAACAAAAAAATTATTAATAAGTCGAGTCCACAAAATACTGTTTCTAGTTTCGATAAATCAAATAATAAAAGTATTTATCTTGATTCAAAAGTAATAACTTATAAAGATATTAACCCACTATCTACTGATATAGATAAGATTTACTTAAATAGTAATGCAATAATCACACCATATGCAAGAGAGATAGCAGAAAGAAAAGGGATGATAATATGTTTACAGCAAAAGTAGTTGGAAATGTGGTTGCAACCCAGAAAGATGAGTCTTTAAGGGGTTCTAAATTACTTGTTATAAAACCGCTTTTTGGAAAAGCAAAAAAAGAAGATTGTTTCGTTGCAATTGATATAGTTGGTGCAGGAGTTGGAGAAAGAGTCTTAGTTGCAAAAGGAAGTGCTGCGCGTAAAGCTGATCAGTTTTCAGATAGCCCAATTGATATGGCTATAGTTGGTATTATTGATGATATAGAGCTGGATGAAAGTGAGTTTTAGGGAGGTGTAGAAATGTCGATAGCAACTAAACGGGGAGACAAAGGAAATACCAGTCTTTTAAGTGGAGAAAGAATAAAAAAATCCGATCCACAGGTTGAAGCCTATGGAGCTGTCGATGAATTAAACTCGTATCTTGGTTTAATTCGTTCTAAAAGTAAATATTCAGATCTTAATGCTGTAATTTATAAGATACAAAAAGATTTATTTATAGCTGCAGCGGAATTAGCCTCTCTTTCTAAAAAACCTAAAGAACAAATTTCTGATAACCATTTGAATTATATTGAAGAAAAGTTAGATTTATATCAGGAAAAATTTGAATTTAAAGGGTTCACTGTACCTGGAGAAAGTGAAATAGGGAGTTTGTTTGATATAAGCAGAACCATATGTCGAAAGGTTGAAAGAAGAATGGTTGCAGCCGAAGGTGAAGATTTATTTTATTCAAATACTTTAAAGAGTTATATTAATAGGCTTTCTGATTTATTATATATCATGGCTAGAGTTTCTGATGACAGAAATTTAGTTGAACAGATTACGGAGAAGGTTTTAAAAGTTTTAGCCCTAAAAGGTGATAAAAATGAAAATTAACTTAAAAATAGCAGAAAATATAGCTAATAAATGTTTTGAAAAAGCAAAAGAGATTAATGTGCCTATGTCAATAGCTATTGTTGGAAATGATGGACGGCTTATTCATTTTAAAAGAATGGATGGTGCACTTCCAATTAGTATAGACTTAGCACCTGCTAAAGCTTATTCAGCTTACTCTTTAAGGATGACTACAGAAAAGTTGAAAACTTTAACTGAACCTGGGGAAATGTTGTATGGTCTTGATAAAAGTTGTGAAAATATAGTTATTTTTGGTGGAGGTATACCATTAAAATTCAATAGTGAAGTGATTGGTGCAGTTGGGGTCAGCGGAGGTAGTGTTCAAGAAGATATTAAAGTGGCTGATTCTGGAGTTAACTTTTTTGAAAATAGATATACAACTAATTGATTTAAGTAAAGGGGGAATAAAATTGGAAATTAAAAAAGACGAATTAAACAAAATTGTAAATCAAGTAATTAGTTCATTAAACAAGCAGCAAGATAAGAATATAGAGCTTAACCAAAAAAATAACGGTATATTTACTAAGATGGATGATGCAATTTCAGCAGCTATCAAAGCACAAGAGTGTCTGCAGTTAAACTATTCTATTGAGGATAGAGAACAAATTATTAAATCTATGCGTGAAGCTGCCTCTAAGTATGTAGAAAAAATGTCAGAGATGACTGTCAAAGAAACAGAAATGGGGCGTGTTGAAGATAAAATAATTAAAAATAATTTAGCGATTAATAAAACTCCTGGAACAGAAGATTTAAGAACTGAAGCCTACAGTGGTAAGAAGGGTTTAACTATTGTAGAAGAAGCACCTTTTGGTGTGATATGTGCAATTGCACCTGTAACAAATCCAACTGAAACTATTATTTCAAATGCTATTTCCATGATTGCAGGTTGTAATGGAGTAGTTTTTAACAGCCATCCAGGTGCCAAAAATGTTTCTAAGTTTATTATTGAAATATTAAATAAAGCAGTTGTAGATGCTGGTGGTCCAGAAAACTTATTAACTGCTGTCAATGAGCCTACTCTTCAAACAGTTGAAAGCTGTATGAAAGACGAGAGGATTGCAATGATTGTTGCAACTGGTGGACCAGGAGTAGTAAATGCAGCCCTATCTTCAGGTAAAAAAGCTATTGGAGCTGGAGCTGGAAACCCACCAGTTTTAGTAGATGATACTGTGGATTTAAAAAGAGTGGCAAAAGATATAATAAATGGGGCCAGTTTTGATAATAATTTACCATGTACTTCAGAAAAAGCAATTGTAGCTTTAGATAGTATTGCTGATTCTTTGCTAGAAGCCATGACAAATGAAAATGCACAATTAGTACATGATATAAAGGCTTTAGAAAGAGTAATATTAAATGAAGACGGTTCAATAAATAAAGATTTAGTTGGTAAAGATGCAGCATATATATTAAATGAAGCTGGACTTAAAGCTAAAAACCAAGATCTGCGTTTAGTTGTAGTAGATGTAGATTTAAAGCATCCATTTGTTCAAAAAGAACAACTGATGCCGGTTATTCCTTTAGTTAGAGCAAAAGATTTTAATGAGGCCATGGAAATGGGAGTTGATATTGAAGAAGGAAATCGACATACTGCTATGATTCATTCTAAAAACGTTGATAATTTAACAAAATTTGCTAAAAAAATTGAAACAACTATTTATGTGAAAAATGCTCCTTCATATGCTGGTATTGGAGCAGGTGGAGAAGGTTATGCCACTTTTACTATTGCTGGTCCTACTGGAGAAGGACTAACTTCTGCTAGAAGCTTTACACGTAAAAGACGATGTGTTTTAGTAGATGGTTTCTCAATTATATAAATTCTTAATTGTTTATTGAGAGGAGTTTTAATATGAGTTTAATTGATGATATATATCAAGCAGGAGTTGTAGGAGCCGGTGGAGCCGGTTTTCCTACGCATGTTAAGTATAATTGTCAAGCAGAATATTTAATAATTAATGGAGCAGAGTGTGAGCCTTTATTAATGACTGATAAATATCTTATGCGTAATTTTACTGAAGAAATATTGGATGCTGTCCATATAGTAGCTGAAAATATTAAAGCAGAAAAAATAGTATTTGCATTAAAAAAGAAATATAAAGATGAAATAGCCTGTTTGCAAGAAATAAGTAAAAAAAAGAATTACAATATCGAGTTTTTTTTAATGGAAAGTTTTTATCCTGCAGGTGATGAACAAATTATGGTTTATGAAATAACTGGCAGGACTGTGCCTGAAGGTGGGATACCAATAGATGTCGGTGCAGTTGTGACAAATGTAGGAACATTAAAAAACACTTATTTTGCTTTAGAAAAAAAACCAGTTACAGATAAGTATGTTTCTGTTTTAGGTGAAGTAAATAACCCTAGTATTATTAAAGTACCTATTGGAACTCCAGTAAAAAAATGTATAGAAATTGTTGGGGGAAACAGGATAGAAGAATATTCAGTTATTCTTGGCGGACCTATGATGGGTAAGAATTATGGTCAAAAAGAAGTAGAAGAGGTTGCTATAACTAAAAGAGATGGTGCTGTTATAGTTGTTCCTAAAGATCATTTTATTATTAAAAGAAATAAACAGAGTATAGAACATATAAAAAACCAGGCAAAAGCTGCCTGTATACAGTGTAGAATGTGTACTGATTTTTGTCCTCGTTTTTTAATAGGGCATGAACTTGAGCCTCATAAAATAATGCGTGCACTTGCATATTCGGATGATGAAGAAGTATTGAAATCAGCTCAATTATGCTGTGAATGTGGAATTTGTGAACTTTATGCCTGTCCAATGGGACTTTCTCCAAGATTAGTTAATGTTCATTATAAAAATAAAATTAGTGAAAAATATGAAAGTCAAAAAGAATCTTATCAAGCGCCCCCAATGCGTGATTTTAGAAAAATCCCTACTGACAGACAGATTGCAAGAATTGATCTTTCAGAGTATAAACACCAACAAATAGCTGAAAATATAAAAGGCAGTATAGATATTGTAGAAATTAAGCTTATTCAACATATAGGAGCACCTGCAGTTAAAATAGTTTCTGTAGGAGACAAAGTTAATAAAGGAGATTTAATAGCTGAGGCTAAAGAAAACTCTTTGAGTATAAATATTCATGCTTCTATTAAAGGGGAAGTAGTTTTTGCAGATGATGACCAAATAATAATTAAAAAATCAGAGGTGGTATCATGATTACTACAATTGGACTACTTGAGTTTAATTCAATAAGTCAGGGTATAAAAGTTGCAGATATAATGAAAAAAGCAGCAGATATTGATCTAATCCTTGCTCAACCTACTTGTCCTGGTAAGTATACAATATTGATTTCAGGAAAAGTTGGAGCAGTAAAATCTTCTGTTGAGTCAGGTGTGGCTGCAGGGGATCCATTTGTAGTAGACCATCTGGTTATTCCAAGAATTCATAAGCAGATCCTGAGTGCTATTAATGGTACTACAGAAATTAAAAAAATTAATGCTGTGGGAGTATTAGAGTATTTTGGTATAGCTAGTGCTATTATTGGGGCTGATGCAGCTGCCAAGGCTGCTCAAGTAGATTTAATCCAGGTTAGGCTTGGAACTGGTTTAGGTGGTAAAGCTTATGTTAGCTTTACAGGAGATGTTAGTGCTGTTGAACAATCTTTAAAAGCAGGAGCTAATACAGGTAAAGATTCAGGAATGTTATTTAATAAGGTTATGATTTCTTCTCCGGATAAAGAAGTATTTGCAACACTATTATAAAATTTGTTGTTTTTAGACTATAATTTTATAGATTATTGTTTGTAAGTTTTAGTAGGGAGTGGGATAAATGGGTTTATATAATTTCGAATTTCAAATAAAAACAAAAATTAAATTTGGCAAAAATAAAATAGAAGAATTAAATGACAGCCTAAAATCATTTGGAGCGAAAAGAATTATGTTAGTTGTTGATCAGGGAATTATTGAGGCGGGTTTAATTGACAAAATAGAAAAAATACTCAAAGAATCTGACTTTGATTATTTTATCTTTGACCAAGTAAAACCTGATCCAACAATTGAAATAGTAAATTCAGGAGTTAGATTTCTTTTAAATAACAATATTGATGCTTTAGTAGCAGTAGGTGGTGGTAGTCCTATTGACACTGCAAAAGCAATTAGAGCTTCATTTTCTAAAACAGAATTAGCAGAAAAGATAACAGCTGACAAATTACCATTAATTACAATTCCTACAACTTCTGGTTCTGGGAGTGAAGTTACTAAAGCAATTGTAATAAAAGATGAGAACACTAAAAAGAAATTTGCAGTAGCTAATGAAAACTTAGCACCCGACATTAGTATTGTTGATCCTGTTATGACTAAAACATTACCACCATATTTGACTGCAGTTGGTGGAATGGATGCCTTAAGCCACTGTATAGAATCATATACTTCTCATGACGCTGTTTTGCCCTTTGAAATGATTGCAACAAAAGGAATTGAGATGGTAAAAAATTATCTCCGACCTGCTGTGGGAAATGGAAATAATATGGAAGCAAGAGCAGGAATGTCACTTGCCAGTTTATTTGGAGGCATTTCACTAAGCAACTGTGGATTAGGCTTGGTACATGCAATTTCTCACCCATTAGGCGGACAATTTAATATTCCTCATGGTCTGGCAAATTCAATGATTTTACCATATGTTATGGAATTTAATATTATTGCAAATCCAGCTAAATATGCTAATATTGCACGTTTGTTTGGAGTTAATATTGATAATATGACTGAAATGGAAGCAGCATATAAGGCGGTAAAAGAGGTAGAAAAAATTAAAAAAGATATTGGGTTAGATTATAGTTTAGATGATTTTGGAGTAGATAAATTTGAATTTATAGCAGAACTGGCTTTGAAGGAAAAATTAATGTTAAAAAGTAATCCTCGCTCTATAGAAAAAGATGATATCATAAAAATACTAAGAAGAGCTTATTAGCATTTTTAGAAAGGGTAGGTAATATGAAAGTATTTGTATTAAATTGTGGAAGTTCCTCTTTAAAATATCAGTTAATAAATATGAAGAATGAAAAAGTAATTGCTAAAGGACTTGTAGAAAAAATTGGTGAAAATATTTCCTATTTAAATTATAAAACTGAAGCAAATAATGAAATTGAAATAGAAGAGAAAATTAGTGATCATAATCAGGCAATAGAAATGGTACTTGAAATCTTGCAAAACAAAGAATATGGTGTTCTAGAAAATATGGACGAAATAAATATAGTTGGACATAGAGTTGTACATGGTGGAGAGAAGTTTTCTGGATCTGTTTTAATAGATGAAGAAGTAATAAAAGCATTAAAAGAAAACATAAAATTGGCTCCTCTACATAACCCAGCAAATATTATGGGAATTGAAGTCAGTAGAAAATTAATGCCGAACACCCCAGATGTAGGTATTTTTGATACTGCTTTTCATCAGTCTATGCCTAAAAAATCATATTTGTATGCTGTTCCTTATAAGTGGTATGAAGAAAATGGTGTTCGTAGGTATGGCTTTCATGGTACATCTCATAAATATGTTTCAGAAAGAGGGGCAAAATTATTAGGAAGAGATTATAAGGACTTGAAAATTATCAGCTGTCATTTAGGTAATGGAGCAAGCATTACAGCTATTGAAGCTGGAAAAGTAATTGATACCAGTATGGGTTTAACACCTTTAGATGGTCTAGTTATGGGTACTAGATCAGGGGATCTTGACACCGGTATAATACCATATATTATGAAAGAAAGAAATATGAATATTGAAGAAATCGATCAAGCTTTAAATAAGGAAAGTGGAGTATTAGGAATTTCTGGAGTTAGTAATGATTTTAGAGATATTGGAGAGGCAGCTGAAGCAGGTAATAAAAGAGCAAAGCTTGCTTTAGATATCTTTTGTAGGAGAGTAAAAAAATATATTGGTTCATATGCAGCTTTATTAGGACGAGTTGATTTATTAATCTTTACTGCGGGTATTGGTGAAAATGCGATTAATGTTAGAAAAAAAATAACATCAAATATGGATTGTTTTGGTATTGAAATTGATAATAATAAAAATAATTGTCGTGGAAAAGAAATAAAAATTAGTTCAGATAATTCTAAAGTTGATGTTTATGTTATTCCGACAAATGAAGAACTAGTTATTGCAAGAGAAGCCAAAAATGTTGTAGAAGATCATGTAAAAAATATAATTAAAGAACTTATAGGATAAACATCCTATTTATTTCCGGAGGAGATAAAATGGCAGGATTAAATAACAAAAAGGACAGAGTAATTCAGGAATATGTGCCAGGAAAACAGGTGACTTTGGTTCATTTAATTGCACATCCTTCAGCTGATATTTATAAAAAAATTGGTCTAAATGAAAAGCATGAAGCTCTTGGAATTTTAACTATTACCCCCAGTGAGGCGGCAATAATTGCAGCGGATTCTGCTAGTAAAAATGCAGATATTAAAATTGGATTTATTGATCGTTTTAGTGGTTCATTAGTTATCAGTGGTAAAGTATCAAGTGTTGAATCTGCTTTTAAAAATATTCTAAACTTATTAGAACATGTTTTAGGATTTGATGTAACAGAAATTACAAGGTCATAAAGATGAAAGATATAATTTTAATTGGGGGAACTAAGGCTGGTAAAACCACACTATTAAAAGTATTAAATGGTGAAAAATTTAAAAAAATTGATATTAGAACACAAAGTTTAGAATTTGAAGATCAGTCCATTGATACTCCTGGCGAATATATAGAAAATAGACAGTATTATACAGCTTTGATTTCTGCTGCTCAAGAGGCAGAAATGATTGGATTAGTTGCTGATGCAACTGCAGAACAATATTTTTTTCCTCCTACATTTGCTTCAATATTTACTCGACCTGTAATTGGTATTGTAACAAAAATTGATGAACCAAAAGCTAATATTGACCATGCTAAGAATATTTTAAATATGGCTGGAGCTGATAAAATATTTTTAACAAGTGCCTTGACTGGGAAAGGAATTACTGAATTATCTGATTTTATTTCTGGCAAATAATTCTGACCAAAGATTGGAAGGCGTGGATAATGAATTTAGATGAGATGCTCACACTCGAAGAAGCAGCTAAATATATATATGAAAATACTAATATTTTTTTAGATTCGAATAACATTTCTACTAAAAGTTTAAACTCTAATACTTTAAGTGTTAACGGTTTTGCTAACAACTTATTTTTAATTGAGAATAAGGATAATGGAAAGAAAGTTGTTTTAAAACAAGTTCTTCCTTATGTTAGAAAAGCAGCTATAGAAAATGTTGAAATTCCTCTGCCTAAAAAAAGAATATACTCAGAATTTTATTCTTTGAAATTTTGGCGAGAAACTTGCCCAAGTTCTGTTCCCGAGGTGTATTTTTTTGACGGTGAAAATAATATAATTATTTTTGAATATATAGAGGGTATGGAACTTTTAAGGAGTTCTTTAATAAAAGGACAGAGAGTTAAAAATATTGAAGGAAAAATCGCTGATTTTCTGGCAAAAACAGCTTTTTATAGTTCAAAATATTTTCTGGACGAAAAACAATTCTACGGGCTTTTGAATTTTTTTAATAAAGCAGAATCGATAAAGGTTTGGGATGATTTAATTTTTGTTAGAGCTATCTTACAACCACAAAAAAGGGAAATTAATCCTCTAATCAAAGAAAAAATCTTAAATTATTGTCAAGACAAAAAGATTATCAATAAAGTAAAAGAGATTAGATTTGCTTTTAATAACAAAAAACTTTCTTTAATTCATGCTGATTTTCATAGTTCAAATATTTTTATTAAAAATAATAAAATAAAGATTTTTGATACAGAGTTTGCTGCTTATGGTTTACCTTCATTTGATATGGGAAGATTAATTGGTAATTTGATTTTAAATTATTCTTCACTGTTAGGACTTGAATACAGTTTAGAAAGAAGAGAATATCAGAAATATTTATTAAATTTTATAGAAAAGGTTTATAAGTCTTTTAAGTATAGATTAGGTAGTCTGTTTAAATTGAAGTCTAATTTATCATCTATAGAAATAGAAAAGTATTTTGATGAATATTTATATCAGACTCTCTCTTTTATCTCTTTAACAATAATTAGTAGGTTATATGATGGAGGTCTTTGTCTTGATTTTAAAAGAATTAAAGATTTAAAAAGCAGAACAATTGCTCAAGAATTTGCCATAAAAATATCTAAAGAAATTTTTTATAAAAATAGAGAAATCAAAAATATAGAGGAATTAAATTCTATAATTGATAAAATAAATTATGAGTTTCAATATAATAAAATTAAAAATTTAGTAAAAAGAGCTGTCGAATAGCTGAATAACTAAAATTTAAAAAACTGGGGTGAAGATTAATGATAGATTCAGAATTAAAAGAAAAAATTGAACAAATAATTAAAGAATCATTAACTAAAAAAAGAGAGCCAGCTAATAATGAAAAAATAATTCCACTAGAAGCTTCAGGCAGACATGTTCATTTGTCTCAAACTGATGTTGATAAACTTTTTGGTAAAGGTTATAAGTTAACTCCTAAAAGGGAACTGTCTCAACCAGGACAATTTCTGGCAGAAGAAAAGGTCAAACTTATAGGTAAAAAAGGGATTATCGAAAAAGCAGCAGTTTTAGGGCCAGCCAGATCACATTCACAGGTAGAACTTTCTAAAACTGATTCTATTAAATTGGGGATTAATGCTCCATTAAGATTTTCAGGAAATATTGATAACAGTGCTTCTGTTTTCATAGCTTCTTCTGATAACGTTATAAAATTAAAAGAGGGAGTTATAATTGCTAAAAGACATATACATATGAGACCAAAAGACGCTGATGTTTTAGGTGTGGAGGATGGAGAAATAGTTTCTGTTGAGGCTTTAACTGAGCGTCCAGTTATTTTTAAAGATGTATTGATTAGAGTAAATAAAGACTATAGTTTGAGTATGCATATTGATTATGATGAAGCAAATGCCTGCTTGTTTTCTAAAGGTGATAAAGCTAAAATAATTAAACAAAAATAATAAATTATAAACTAAAGACCCTCTATATTTTCAGAAGTTTTTTGAAACTGAATTTATAGGGGGCTTCTTTATATTAGTTTGAATAAGTTATGATTCATTTTATCCCCTATTTTATCCACTTAAGAAAAAGGATATTACACAATTATGTTGAAATTAAATGGTAGAGGAAAAAAGTTATAACTATTAAAGAGGGTGTGGAAGTTTTGAAGTTTAAATTCCTGCATAATATAGAAAATAAAATATATTTTATTCCTTCAATTTATGCAATATCTGCAACTATTGTGTCAATAATAGTAATTTTTATAGAATATCAATATACAAATATTTTATTGAATATTTTACCATCATATTTTTTTACGTCCTATGATTTATCAAAAACTATTTTATCAACAATTGCAGGATCTTTGTTTGCAATGATTACAGTATCTTTTTCAACTATTATGGTTGTTTTAACAATGTATTCATCTCAATTTTCACCACGTACTATGCAGGATTTTTTGAAGAACAAGGTTACTCTAAAAGTCTTAGGAATATTTATAGCAGGCTTTATATATTCAATTCTTACCTTATTGTTTATCGATGATAGCATGCAGGGCAGTGGAGAATCTATTATTTTTTCAGCTATGATAGGTGTAATTGTAGCAATTGTTTGTCTGGGCTATTTTGTATATTTCATTCATCATGCAGCTAATTCTGTTCAGGTCAACCTATTAATCGAAAGCCTTAAAGAAGAAGTTATAGAAATTGTAGATAAAATAGAGGCCAGAAATAACAGTAATGATCAAATAAGAAATGAAGCCCCGGACAATTTGAATAAAATGTTAGAAAGAGATTCTTGTGAGATTCACCCAAAACAAAGTGGTTATATTCAGGTTATTTATGATATTGAACTTACTAAACTAGCTGATGAATATGATATTATAGTGAGAGCTGAAAAAATGATTGGTGATTATGTTACTGAGAATACAGTAGTTTTTAAAATCTGGCAGTTAAATAAAGATGCTGATCAATTTAATGAAGAAAAGCTAGCAGAAATAAAAAATAAAATATTAGGTAATTTAGTAATTAATAATGAGAGAAGCAAAAAAAATGACATAGAATTCGGTTTATTAAAATTAACTGAAGTAGCTTTAAGAGCAATTTCACCTGGTATTAATGATCCCAACACAGCAATTTTTTGTATCAATCAGCTGGGGTGGGTTTTGTCCAGAATTGCAGTTGCTAATTTAGAAAACACTTATTATTATAATGATAAAGATGAATTATGTTTTATATTAGAAGATATTTCTTTTTGGGATCTGCTTTATAAGACTTTTTATCAATTAAGCCATTATGGAAATCAAGATGTTTCAGTTGCAGGATCTATAATTGATGCCTTAGTAATTATCGCTGAAGGGAGTCCAAAAGATATTAAAGAACAGGTTTGGCATTTTAGCCACTATATTTTAGGCGGTTTTGATAAAAATGTTTTAGAACAGGAAGATAAGAAGTTCTTAAATCACAAAATTTATAGATTAGCTAAAGAAACTGGTCATAAAGAGCATAGAGAAAAATATTTTCAAGTTGAGAATTTCAAAATAAATTAGTAAAGCATGGTGTAAAACAGTAACTTTAAATTAATTTTAAAAATGTTATTATTATTATTAAATACTAAAATAATACAAAACGGGGTGTTTATATGCCAGAAAAAGAATTTTATAGACAAAAGGGAACAGAAATCCTTGAAAAATTAGAGACTTCGAAAAAAGGTCTAAGTTCTTCTGAAGCTGCAAAAAGGCTTAAAGAAAATGGGAAGAATGTTCTGGAAGCAAAAGCCAAAAAATCTTTAGTAACGATCTTTCTAGAACAATTTAAAGATGTATTGGTAATTTTGCTTTTAGTTGCTGCTGTCATGTCCTTTATAATTGGCAGTTACCGTGATGGTACAATTATGGTTATCATTGCAGTTATCAACTCAGTCATTGGTTTCCGCCAGGAATTTAAAGCTGAAAAAATTATGGATTCTTTAAATAAATTGGTTAATTCTCCATCTAAAGTGATCAGAGATGATCAGATTGGAGAAATTGCCCAGGAAGAACTTGTAGTAGGTGATATTGTCAGCCTGGAAGAAGGTGACAAGATTCCAGCTGATTTAAGGATAATCGAATCATTTAATTTAAGAACAAATGATGTTTCTCTCACCGGGGAATCAATGCCTCAGGAGAAGCAGTCAAATCATATTGAAGAGGAAAGACCTCTTGCAGATAGAGATAATATGGCTTATTTAGGAACAACTGTTGCCTCTGGTTCTGCTAAAGGAGTAGTTGTTAGAACCGGAATGGAAACTGAGATGGGGAAAATTGCTTCTATGACTCAGGAGGAAGATAAGTCTAAATCTCCCCTGCAGTCTGAGCTGCAGTCGGTAGCCAATAAAATTGCCACTTTTGCAGTTATAATTGCCCTGGCTTTATTTGGAGTCAGTATTTATCAGGGTTATGGCCTTGATTTTGCTTTAATTTATGCACTGGGGATTGCAGTGGCTGTTGTGCCCCAGGCCTTACCGATGCAGGTTACTGTTGCTCTTTCGCAGGGAGTTGACCGCCTGGCAGGAAAAAATGCGGTTGTTAAAAAACTGTCTTCTGCTGAAACCCTGGGTTCAACAAATGTAATCTGTACAGATAAGACTGGAACCCTGACCAAAAATGAGATGACAGTTAAAAAGGTATATTTTGACGGCAGAGAGTACGAAATAACCGGTCTTGGTTATGAACCGGAGGGTGAGATTATAGGAGATGATGGTGAGCCGCTGACAGAAGAGGAAATTGCAGAAATGGAAATTATCTTTGATGCTGCAACTATGGCTTCCAATGCGGAGATTCATGAGCCTGATGAAGAGCATCCCGGCTGGTATGCTATAGGTGATCCAACTGAAGCAGCCTTAATTACCCTTTCTACCAAACTCGGTACTCGTTCACCAACTGAAGATGAAGACAATCCAGAACTGCATGAGTTCAGTTTTGATTCTGACCGCAAAAGAATGAGCTCAATTAGAGAATTTGAAGACGGTAATTATCTTAAGATGAAAGGTGCTTTAGGGAGTGTGCTTTCAATATCAAAGCATATTCTTAAAGATGGAGAAGTTGTAGAAATTACAGAGGAAGATAAAGAAAGATTAAATAAATTAAATGAAAAATATTCTAAAAATGCAATGCGGGTTCTGGCAGTTGCCTACCGCAAACTGGAAGATGATGAGACAGATTATGTTTTAGAAGAGATTGAAAAAGATGTAATTTTCCTTGGTCTGGTAGCAATGATTGATCCTCCTAAAGAAGGTGTAAAGGAAGCTATTCAGGAATCACATGAGGCTCATATTGATACCTATATTATGACCGGTGATCATGCCATTACTGCCCAGGCAGTTGGTAAAGAAATCAGCCTTTCTGTTGATGATGAAGATGTGCCAGTATTTACCAGTAAAGATTTAGAAAAAATGAGCGAAGATGATCTCCGGCAGACCATGGAAGAAAACGAATCACTGATTTTTTCTCGCGTTTCACCGGAGGATAAACTAAGAATTGTAAAGAACTTAAAGGAACAGCAAAAAATTGTGGCTGTAACCGGTGATGGTGTTAATGATGCTCCTGCTCTAAAAAGTGCTCATATTGGAGTAGCAATGGGCCAGATGGGGACAGACGTTTCTAAAGAGGCCTCAGAATTAATTCTGCTAGATGACAGCTATCCTACCTTAGTTTATGCTATTAAAGAGGGAAGAACTATTTATAACAACTTAAAGAAAACGGTAATTGCTTCTCTGACAACAAACGGAGCAGAACTAACAATAGTACTTTTAGGGCTTCTAGCAGCAGCACTGCTGGGAACACCGATACCAATTTTAGCTATTCAGATACTTTCGATTGACCTTTTAGCTGAAATTCTACCTCTGACAGCTCTGACTTTTGATCCGGCATCAGAACATTTAATGAAATCACCGCCGAGAGCACAGGATGAGCATATAGTTAATAAACGCAGTTTTAGTGAAATAATGTTTTTAGCTATTTTGATGGGTGGGCTGGCCTTTATTAATTTCTATTTATTTGTTAACGATCAGGCAGCAGCAGTTAGGGAAGGAACTCAGCTTTATGCAAGGGCAACAACAATTTCATTTTTAACAATTGCCTTTTCTCAGTGGGTTAATATTATGTCCCGCAGATATGAATACGAAAGTATTTTTAATAAGAATTTCTTCAGCAACAAAAAAATGCTTTATTCAATTCTAGTTTCAATTGCTATGGTTTTATTAATAATCTATACTCCAATCAACGGCTTTCTTGGCTTTGCTGGAGTTACCCTGGCTGACTGGCTAAGAGTTGTGGCTGCTGGAGCTGTTTTCTTAATTGGACATGAAGTTATTAAATTCTTTAAAAGAAAAAATGAGGCTGTATAAATATAAATTATTCAAACGAGAATTAATCTATAAAAGTGTACTAAAATGGAGGGAAGCTAAATGTTTAATATTGAACTAGAAAGAGATGGCAGTGAAAATTTATATACTCAAATTTATGAAGCAATTAGGGCAGAAATTCTGGCGGACAAATATACTCCAGACACTAAAATGCCATCAATAAGAAAGCTTGCTTCCCGCCTCAGTGTAAATGCAGAGACTGTTGTTAAAGCTTATGATCTGCTGGCAGCTGAAAATTTAATCTATAAAAAAGAGGGTAGTGGGAGCTATATTGCTCCTGCTGCTGCTTTAAAAAATACTAGTGATGATCAAAGACTGAGGATTTTAACGTCTAAGCCCTCTTTATCTTCCCAAAAGACTATTGATTTTAGTGGTCCAGAGCATGGAACAGAATTTTTAGAAGAGTATGCCTGGGACTTGATTTTTGATCGGTTTTATTCAGAGTTTAAAGGGCGAAGTTTTAAACAAACTGAAGCTGAGGGAAATAGCTATTTTAAATTTTTAGAATCAAAACATGAGAATTCAAATAAAAGTAAAGTTTATTATAATTCAGAAGCACAGTTAGCAGAAATATTGGCAGCCTTAATCGGGGAAAACAAAGAATTACTATTTACCAGCGGCAGCAGTAATTCTTTATTCAAAAAATTATTTTTAAAGGATAACAAACTGAATAATAAGGAAAATAAAGATTCTCTTTCTAATCATAATGCCAATATTCACCTTAGTTCTGCAGACTATGAAAGTTTAATGGACTATCTTGAAAATAATACTATTGACTATTTAATTATCAGTGATGAGTCATTAGAAGAGAACATCTTAAACTGGAGTCTTTCTAAAATAAAATCTTTGCTGGAACTTTCTCAAATGCTTAAATTTAAAATAATAATTTTAGAATATTTTGCTCTTTATCAAAAAAACAAAAAAATAAACGAACTTTTGGAATCAAAATATCAAAGCCAAATTATTCTAATTCAAGCATTAACAAACAGAGTTTTTCCGGGGTTAAATTTAGGTTTAGTATATTTAGATGATTATTACCTAAATTCATCGGATAATAAAGAGCTTTTTAATAATTATTCTTTGATTGAGTTTATGGCTAAAAGTAATTTTTCTGCTGGAGAAAATTTGCTTAATAATCTTTTAGCTTATTACATTGATAATGGCTATCTAGAAAAAAGAGTTAAATTTTTAAGACAGCGTTTAAATAACAGGAAAGTTTTATTAAGAGAAGCAATTAAGGATCATTTTAGAGGTATTGAGACTGCGGACATTTCTTCTTTGTTTTATTTTAAATTATTGTTGAATCAAAATATTAATCAGCATGATTTTAAAGTCTTTGCTGAAAAAAATTCTCTTTTATTACCTGATTATAGAAACTTTTTCAGTCGCGAAATAAGTAATGAGTTAATTATTTCAGCAGCATCATTAAATCAATTTTCAATAAAGCAAGGGGTTATGGTTTTAGCTAAAATTTATTGGCAGTTTATCAGTTAATAAATAACTTTATTTTTTTAAAATATCTGTTAAAATAATAATATAAGCAATTATCAAATTCTTTATTAACTTTGTCTTAGTTATTAAGTCACAAAAGAGTCAATTTTTCATTCAATTTAATAGGGGGTTAAATAAAATGACAGAAGAACTAAAATTGGAAACTTTAAAAGACCTTATTCAATGTCAGGATAGTCCCTGTATTTCAATTTACATGTCAACTAAGGCGGTGCACAAAGGAGAATTTAAAAAGCTAGAAATTGAGTTTAAAAATTTATTACAAAAAGTAGAAGAGAAGCTAAAAGCAGATTGGGGATTTAAGGAAAGAGAAATTAATAAATTATTGGAGTCAGCATTTAAATTGGCATCCGACAGTGATTTTTGGCAGCAGCAAAAAGAAGGACTGGCAGTTTTTATATCTTCTGAGAGTTTTAGAGTTTTTAAACTTTCAGTAGATACCTATGACAATTCACATGTTAGTTATAATTTTAATTTAAAACAATTAATTTCTGAGATTCATGACAGTCAGGAATACTATTTATTAGCTTTAAGTTCTAATCATAATCAACTATATCGTGTTAATAGAAATGAAATAGAAGAATTTGACTTAGAAGAATTGCCGCAGAATATTAAAGAATTTCTTAATTTAGATGATGAAGCAGCTGAAAAATATCAATCAATAAATACAGCTGGATCATCATCAGTTTTTCACGGTCAGGGAGCAGCTGGAGATGATGATAATGAGGACTTGCTGCATTATTTAAAAGAAATTGATCGTGTTATTAATTCTGAGTTGAAAGATAAGAAAAGTTATTTAATTGTTGCTGCTGATGATAGTGTATTTTCTCTTTATAAAAACATTAACAATTATCAAGCTTTATTGGATGAAAATTTAAGTGGTAATGCAAAACAAATGAATAATAAAGAGCTTCGAGAAAAGAGCTGGGAAATTATTGATTCTCATATTCATGATTATTTAGAAGATATAAAGGAAAGATATATGGAGATAAGATCAAGTGATAAAAGTTCTTCTGAACTGGAGGAGATTGTTGAAGCAGCTCATTATGGAAAGGTTGATACTCTGGTTTTAAATAAATTAGCTGAAAAAGCTGGAGTTTTTGTAGAAGATGAAAATGAAGTTAAGCTGATGGAGAATACCAAGGATTATGATCTTTATAATTATGCTGCAGTTGAAACAATAAAAAATGGTGGCTCAGTTTATTCAATAGAAAAGAATGAAATGCCAGAAGAAAACGATATTCTGGCAATTTATAGATACTAAAATCTTAGATTCAAAAAGACTGCCTGAATTTTCCAGGCAGTCTTTATCTTTTTAAACGCTCTGAAATTTCAATTCCAGCTAGATAAGCAGTAGAAAAGGCTGCCTGCAGATTATAGCCGCCTGTATCTCCATCAATATCTAAAACTTCACCAGCTGCAAAAAAATTATTAATTATTCTTGACTCCATATTTTGAGGGTTAATTTCTTTTAAATCAATTCCACCTTTTGTTACCATAGATTGATGAAAGCCTGCTAATTCCTTTACTTTAAATTCTAAACTAGAAAAATGTTCAATGATTTCTTTTCTTTCTTTTTTATTTAGATGAGCTGCATTTATACTTCCATCAATTTTAGCAATTTCAAGAATTTTTTCGATCAATCTTTGAGCTAAAGGATATTTTATTAAAAGATTTAGTAAATTAAGTTTCCCTTCTCTTTCAATTTTTTTAATAAGATTATTTTCTAATTCATTTTTATTATAATTAAGCAATTTCACTTTTATTATATCACCACTTCTGATATATCTAGAATAGTTAATTATTCCGGGGCCAGAAAGCCCTCTATGAGTTAAAAGCAAATCACCACTCCAACTTTTCAGTAGGTTATTATCTCTAAACAATGAAATTTCTTTATTCCTTAATGAAATCCCACTCAGCATTTTAAATTTATAATTTTTTATAATTACAGGCGCAAGAGCTGGACGAGGTTCAATAATTTTATGACCTAAATCAGCAGCAATTTCAAATCCATCGCCTGTTGAGCCGGTTTTTGGAAAGGATTTACCACCAGTTGTCAATAAGAAAAATTTACTGCTATAATAATTATTAGATGTTGTTATTTCAAATTTATTTGAATTATTATTATAATTAACTTTTTTTACCTCTTCATTATAATTAATTTTAATATTTTTTTTATTACATTCTTTTATTAAAACATCCAGGATATCCGATGCTTTATTGGAGTCTGGAAATATTTTTCCACCACGCGCTTTTCTGAACTTTAAGCCCCTATTTTTAAAAAATTGCATTAACATTTTATTATCAAAGGTATATAATGGACCTAATAAAAAATTAAAGTTATTACCATAGTGGTCAAAGAAATTAGATATATCACCGGCATGAGTTAAATTACATTGGCCTGAACCACTTATTAATAGTTTTTTTCCGGTACTATGATTTTTTTCTAAAATTAATATATTTTTGTTTATATTATTTTCTGCTGCCTGAATTGCGGCAAAAAGTCCTGCAGGTCCAGCACCTGCAATAATAAGATCAACATTCATAAATAAAATTCTCCTTTTAGTGTTTTATTTTCGTCTTTATTTTAAAAATTCATAATAGATATTTTAGAAGTTTTAAATTCTTGCTTTTAACAATTTTCTGTGTTAAAATAGATAATGTTGATGCCGAAGTGGTGGAATTGGCAGACGCGACGGATTCAAAATCCGTTGTCCTCACGGACGTGTGGGTTCGAGTCCCACCTTCGGCACCATTTGATAAAAAAATATAGATTTATAATGTGAAATCTCCTTTTGAGGAGATTTTTTTAATTTTAATAAGTAAAATTCAAGGAGATTATATCTCATTTATTCTAGACATAATTGGAAAACGGATTAAATAGGCAACAATTAAATAAATTGAAGTTGTGAAAAAACCTGTCAAATAATGATAATCAAATTGACTTCCTAAATAATTATTTACTGTGACAGCTAAAATGATTAAAAATATAGATGGTAATAAAATCGATAAGTTTTCAATTAGTGTTGGTTGATAATGATTGCTTATTTTTGTTTTTAAACTAAAACTTGATTCTTTGATATCTTTAAAAATAATGATCCACAATATTTTTAAAGCATAAGCCACTGTTAAAATACTTCCTAAATGGAGCAGAAATTCAAACATAGGGATTGAGCTTAAAGAATATTTTATTAAATGTTTGCTATTATAACCAATAAAGAATGGAAAAGCCATCAAAGAAAGAAATGCTAAGATAGTGCTAAATGTATTTATTTTTTGTCTTAATCCAAAGCCTTTAAAATCAAAAATTGAAGTTGAACCAAACTCTTTAATCCAATTACCTGCACTATTAAATAAAGTTGATTTAGCAAAAGCATGAGCAATAATGTGTAATACAGCACCATAATATCCAAAAATATTTCCACTGCCTATAGCAAGTGTGATAAAACCAAACTGACTAATAGAACTATAGGCTAAAACCAATTTATAATTCTTTTCTTCAAGAGCCTTGATTCCTCCATAATAGATCATAATCATACCTAGATAAAGTAAAAGCCTATTACCATCCGTTATAATTCTTAAGAGGGTAATATAGCCTAACTTTGCGACTAATCCAGAAGAAATAGCTGCAAAACCAGTAGAAGCCTGTTTATAAATATATGGAACCCAACTGTGAAGTCCAATAACCGCACTTTTAACCCCTAGACCGATTATAAACATTAACTGCAGCCAGAACTCATCAACTGCTCCTATTATTTGATATCCGTTAGTATAGGCAGTTAAAACTGTTAAAATTAAAAAGCTTCCCCCTATAAATTGAATCACAAAATATTCCCAGGCAATATTTTTATCGTCCCAGGCTAAGAGTAAGGAAGTTGTCAGAGTAACCATTTCCCATCCAATCATAAAAATTAACCAGTTTGTTGTACTAATAACAAGGCTGAAATTAATAATAAAAATAAATATGATAGCTAAAAATAAAAATTTATAGTTTTCGATTTTTCTCCAACTAGAAAATAAAGTGAAAATGCTAACTAAAAAACCTGTAATTAAAAATAATATATTAGTATTATTTAAAAAAAAGTTATTTAAAATAAGCTCCGTCATTTAACAATCCCCCTTTTGAAAAATTATATCACAACTGCTAAAAGACTAAAAGAAAAATAAAACTTCATATGAGTCAGAAAAATTTGACAAATACGGATGATGATGATATATTTAACTCACTGAGTATTCTAAACTAGTTACACATATTCAGGTTAAATTTTAGGAGGAAGATATTAATATGGTTTACACAGGAAAAGTTAAATGGTTTGATGAGAAAAAAGGTTATGGCTTTATTGAAAGAGAAGATGGCGACGATGTATTTGTACATTTCTCTGCTCTTCAGCAGGAAGGCTTTAAAACTCTAGAAGAAGGTCAAGAAGTAGAATTTGAAATTGTTGAAGGAGATCGCGGACCTCAAGCAGAGAATGTTGATGTTATATAATTAAAGTTTAATTATGTAAAAGTTGCCCTGGTTATTAATTTAACCGGGGTTTTTCTATGTTTTAAAATAAAATAAGAATAATAGTTGATTTTTATTACCACTAAAGATAAAATTATAGATGACAAAAGAAAGTAAAAAATAGTAAGGTGGGGGTAAGCTCATGAATTTTAAAATAATAGTTGACAGCTGCTGTGATCTTACAGAGGAATTAAGAGAAAGATTTGATATTTCTACAGCACCACTGTCTATAGATGTTGGGGATAAACACTTCATCGATGATGAAAATCTGGATCGAGAAAGGCTATTAGATGCAATGCGTAACAGTAGTGATGCACCTAAGACTGCAAGTCCTGGTCCCGGTCCTTTTTTAGATTTATATCAAAAATATGAAAACTCATTTGTAGTTACTTTATCAAAAGAATTAAGTGCATCTTATCAAAATGCTGTACTTGCAAAAGAATTAGTAAAAGAAGAAGCAGCAGATAAATTTGTAAAAGTTTTTAATTCTTTTAGTGCTTCTGCAGGTGAAACAATGATTGCTTATAAATTAGGTGAGCTAATAGAAGCTGGGTTAAACCGAGATGAAATTGTAGAAAAAACTGAGAAATATGTTGAAGATATGCAGACTTTATTTGTCTTAGATTCTCTTGATAATTTGATTAAAGCGGGAAGAATGGGTAAATTAAAAGGAAAAATTGCTTCTTTCTTTAATATAAAACCTGTTTTAGGTGCAACACCTGAAGGTACTATTACGCTTGTTGATAAGGCAAGAGGAAGCAAACGTGCAATTAGAAAATTAGTAGAGAAGATTGGTGAAAGAGGATAAAATTTAGAAGAAAAAGTTCTTGGGATTGCTCACTGTAATGCTTTAGAAAAAGCCGAGTATATCAAAGAAAAAGCAGCTGAAAAATACAATTTTAGAGAGGTTATTATTGTAGAAACTGCTGGAATTAGTACGGTTTATGCTAATGAAGGTGGAATAGTACTGGCATTTTAAGTAATGCCGGTGTAGCTCAACTGGCAGAGCAGTAGTATCGTAAACTACAGGCTGCAGGTTCAACTCCTGTCACCGGCTCCAGATATCTAATTATATTTATAAAAAAATGAATTATTGTTAATTAAAGAGGCTGTACTGTTAAGTTAAAGATAATCTACTCAAATCGAAAATTAGAATACGGTTTGAAACTGTATTTAGCTTGACAATCTCCCATAAAAAGTTATAAAATCTATATTAGACCGTAAAATTGTGGGAGTGATTTTTGTGAGTGATTTATTAATTATGACACCCGGTCCGACTGAGGTCAGTGAAGAAGTTAGACGGGCAATGAGCCAAAAAATTACTAACCCCGATCTTGATCCTGAATTTTTTGATTTTTATCTTGATGTTAGTTCTAAACTGCAGCAGGTTATCAAAACAAAAAATGATGTGATTATTATGAGTGGGGAGGGTATTTTAGGACTGGAATCTGCCTGTGCTTCCTTAATTGAGCCGGGGGATAAGGTTTTAGTTTTAGATAATGGAATTTTTGGTAGAGGATTTGCAGACTTTGCTGATTTATATGGAGCTGATGTTACTAAATGGGAATTTCCATATAATAAAGAAATTGATATTAATAAGTTGAATGAAATGTTAGCAGAGAAAAATGATTTTAAATTTGCAACCTTTGTTCATTGTGAAACTCCTACTGGAATTATAAATAATGTTGGTGAAATTACTAAATTATTAAATAAATATAATATCTTATCGGTTGTAGATTCAGTTTCTGCGATTGGAGGAGTCCCAATAGAAGTTGATAAATGGGGAATTGATATTATTTTAGGCGGTTCCCAAAAGTGTTTATCAGTGCCACCAGGGCTTACCTTTATGAGTGTTAGTGATGCAGCCTGGAATGCAGTAAACAATAGAGAAACACCCGTTAGAGGTTATTATACAAATCTACAGCTCTGGCAGAACTGGTATGAAGAAAAATATTTTCCTTATACTCAGGCTATTAGCGATATCTATGCTTTGAATGCTGCTCTAGATAAATGGTTAGGGGATCAAGAGGTTTTCACCAGGCACAGTCAGATTGCAGCCGCAGTTAGAAAAGCTATTACTGAATCTAACCTTAATTTGTTTGCTGAAAATGGTTATTCAGATACAGTTACTGCTATAGAAATTCCTGATTCTATAAATTATCAGGAATTAAACCAGCTGATGACAGAAAGTTATAATGTTATGATTGCAGCTTCATTAGGAGAGTTTGAAGATAAATTAATTCGGATTGGACATATGGGAGAAAACTGTTATGAAGAAAAATTGTATAGAACTTTAAAAGCTTTTGATCACAGTTTAAGAGAACTAGGTTTTAATTTAAATGTTGAATTACATAAAGTATTTGTAAATGAAATGAACTAAGGGGATGGAGCTCCCCTTCAATTACTGTTTATTTGACAGATGATGGCTCCTATCTTGTAGGGATATTCCTATTAAGATAGGAGTTTTTTTATTTTTATATATATAAGATTCTTGAGTATCTGAATATTATTCACATGTATTTAGTACCTAAAATTAAAAAAGGAGAGATTACTTTGGCTTTAAGTTTAGCTCTAATTATTTTATTTGCTTTATTATTTGGAAGGTTTTTTAATAAGATTAAACTGCCAGCACTTCTGGGGATGCTTTTTATTGGAATTTTACTTGGCCCGTATGGATTAGATTTAATTAGTCAGGATATCTTAAATATTTCTTCAGATTTAAGAATGATAGCTTTAATTGTAATTTTAATTAGAGCTGGGCTTGGAATAGAAAAAGAAACCTTGAAAAAAGTTGGAATTCCAGCAATTAAATTAAGTTTTGTGCCAGGACTTTTAGAAGGTACTGCTGTTATTGCAGCAGCAATTTATTTTTTAAAATTTGAGTTTATAGAAGCAGGGATTTTGGCTTTTATTATTGCTGCAGTTTCACCAGCAGTTGTAGTTCCCCAAATGTTATCTCTGATAGATAGGAAAAAAGGTACTAAAAAGGGAGTGCCGACTTTAATCTTAACAGGGGCTTCTGTTGATGATGTGGTAGCAATTACTATATTTTCAGCTTTTTTAAGTATTTATGGTGGAGAACAAATTAATATTTTAAAACAGGTTTTGAATATTCCAATTGCTATTATACTTGGTATTATCCTGGGAACAGGAATTGCTTTTCTTTTACTTTATGTTTTTAATAAATATCATATTCGTGACACAAAAAAAGCATTATTAATTCTTAGTTTTGGGATTTTAATGAATTCCATTGAACATTTACTAAATGGAATTATTCCAATAGCAACTCTGCTGGGTATTATGGTTATAGGATTTGTGATTCAAGAAAGATATTCAGAGTTAGCTAAAAGATTATCTTCAAAATTTAATAAAATTTGGGTTTTTGCTGAGCTAATGTTATTTGTTTTAATTGGGGCTGAAGTTAATGTTAATCTTGCTTTTGAATCAGGTTCTATTGGTTTAATAATTATAATAATTGGATTAAGCTTTAGATCAATTGGAGTCTTAATTTCACTTTCTGGTACCCATCTAAATTTAAAAGAAAGAGGCTTTTGTGTTTTAGCCTATACTCCTAAAGCTACTGTTCAGGCAGCTATTGGCGCTATTCCGTTAGCAGCTGGTGTGGCATCAGGGGAGTTAATACTTGCTCTTGCTGTTTTATCAATTATTGTTACAGCTCCATTAGGAGCAGCAGCAATAAAAATTGCAGGTAATCATTGGTTAACTGACGATTCTTCAGTTAAAAACTAATTTAATTCAATTAATAAATTGTGATTTGAATCACTGAGATTTTCTGAACATTTGATTATAATCTTTTTATAAGATAAAATAAGATAAAGAAAATATCAGGAGGTTAAATTATGGTTGCAGCTGTTATCAATATTTTTGCTTTGCTTTTATTATTTATTTCATTTTTAAAAAGCAATAAAAAAACCAAAGGAGCTCTAAAAATAGCTTTATTTAAGGGTCTGGGACTCGCTCCTCAGTTAATTTCACTTGTTGCATTAATTGGTATTGTTTTTGCATTTTTGCCACCAGAATTAATAAAAGAATTTTTAGGAGGAAATTTTTCCTTAATTCAGGTAGGGGGAGCAGCGCTATTTGGAGCTGTGATGATGATTCCAAGTTTAATTGCTTTACCATTGGCAGGCTCTTTAATTGATGCTGGAGCATCTTATACTCCTGTAGCAGCTTTTATTACAACCTTAACTATGGTTGGTTTTGTGACAATTCCAGTTGAATTAAAAGAATTAGGCAAAAAAATAACAATTTATAGAAATGGTCTTGCTTTAATTTTTGCATTAGTAATTGCATTTATGATTGGGGTGTTTATTTGATGACAGCAGTAGATAATATTGAAAATAATAACTCAAAAGAAAACAAGAAGAAAATACAGGCTGAAAAGCAGAATCAAAAACTGAAAGAAAATATAAAAAAGACAATTAAAACATTAATTTTTTGGGGGATAATTTTAACAGTCTTTAGATATTTTTTTCCAGAAAGATTTCCAGCTGCACTTTCTATGTCTGGCCGTTACTTAAAAGAGATGATTCTTGTTTTTCCAGCAGTGCTTGTGATAATGGGGCTGTCAGATCGCTGGGTGCCAACCTCAATGGTTGAGAAGTATTTAGGGCATAATTCTTCATTTAAGGGGAAGTTTCTTGCAGTATTTTTAGGAACTTTACCAACTGGGCCAATGTATATAGCTTTTCCAATTGCAGCAGAACTTTTACGTAAAAAGGCCAGCCTTTCTAATGTAATAATATTTTTGGGTGTTTGGGCTTCATTAAAAGTACCTCAATTGGGAATAGAAGTACAATTTATCGGACTTAAGTTTTCAGTACTTAGATTTATCTTTACTTTAATTTCAATTTTTATAATTGCTCTTATTATGGAAAAAACAATTGATGTAAAAGATTTTAATGAAAATGTGTAATAAGTTACTAATTAAATCATAAGGCCAGGTGATTTTGTCTGGCTATTTTTATTTTAGATCAAATATACATCTAGAATAGAAATTAATATTATTGTAATAATTTATTATTTTATAAAGTTTTTAACATTTGATTATAATGGTCTTGATGTGATATTATTAAGTTAAACAAAAAGATTTATCTATTATTAAAAGTCTGAAAATTAGCAAAATTATACTTAAATTAGTTAAAATTATCACAAAGGGTGAAATTCAAATGGAATTAGAAAAATCTAAATTTTATCAGGACAGTCTTTTAGAAAAACTGCATGAAATCCAGAGCACTTATGGTTATATTCCAGAAGCTGAAATTGAAAATTTGGCTGAAAAATATCAACTGCCGAGAGCAAATGTTTTTGGAGTAATTTCATTTTACTCGATGTTTTACACTGAACCAACAGGAAAATATATAATTAGAATTTGTGACAGTATTTCTTGTCATCTCAATGAATCTGATTCTGTTTTAAAAGCTGTGAAATCATATTTAAATTTAGAAAGTCATCAGACTACTGCTGATAAAAAATTCACTTTGGAAGTGGTAGAATGTTTGGGACACTGTGGAGAAGGACCAGTTATGATGGTAAATAATCAGATATATACAAAAATAAATGAAAATAAAGCCTTAGAAATTTTAAATGACTGTATATAATCATTAAATTTTTCAGTATCTTAAGTAAGGAGTGAGATTATGTCCAAAGAAAAATTTTATCTAAAAGGGGATCAGCTCTTAGACATTTCTGATTATAATTTTAAATCGATTAAAAATGCTCTTAAATTAGGCCGAGAAAAAACAATTCAAAAAATAAAAGACTCTGAACTGAAAGGACGAGGTGGTGCTGGTTTTCCAACAGGAATCAAATGGGAAATGGCAGCTAATATTGAAGCTCAAGAAAAGTTTTTAGTTTGTAATGGTGATGAAGGAGAACCCGGGACGTTTAAAGATAGATATTTATTGGAAGAAAGACCTCTAAAAGTTTTAGAAGGAATTATGCTTGCAGCTTATGCTGTTGGGGCAGATAAAGCATATATTTATATTAGAGGGGAATATTCGAAAGCCATAGATGTATTTTCTAAAATAATTGAAGCAGCTGAAAAAGAAAAAATATTAAATGAATATCTTTTTAACAGTGATTTCAAATTAGAGTTAAAACTTGTTAGAGGTGCAGGTGCCTATGTTTGCGGTGATGAAACATCATTATTAAATTCAATTGAAGGCAAAAGAGGTCGCTCACGCATTAAACCACCTTATCCTATTGAAAAAGGGCTATATAACCAGCCAACAGTAGTAAATAATGTTGAAAGTTTATGCTGTGCAGCAGAAATTTTAAATCCGGAATCAGAAGAATTTTCATCATTAGGAATCGAAGGCAGCCGCGGCACGAAATTATTATGTCTCAGTGGTGATTTAAATAAACCTGGTTTATATGAAGTTGAGTTTGGGAAAATCACCTTAAAAGAAATTATATATGAATTAGGTGGAGGTATAAAAACTAATGCAGACTTAAGATTTGTTGTTCCAGGTGGTATTTCAACATCTTTAATAAAAGCCGATAGTTTAGATTTTCCCTACAGCTATCAGGAATTTGAGGAAAGAGGAAGTAGTTTGGGTTCAGGAGCTGTTATTGCAGTTAGCAAAAAACATGATCTACTAGATTTAATGCTGAATGTTTCCAGATTTTATATGGATGAAACCTGTGGTACTTGTTTTCCTTGTCGAGAAGGGAATAGGCAGATCAATAAAATATTGAAATCATTTAAACCAGAATCTAATAAAATTAATGCTGAGTTAATCAACGATATTGGTAATACAATTAGGTTAGCAGCCCGTTGTGGTTTAGGTCAGTCATCACTTAATTTTATTACTTCAGTTATTCAAAATTATGGTGAAGAATTAAGGATTGGAGGGAAGATATATGTTTAAAGCAGAAATAGATGGAATTGAAATGGAACTAGAAGAAAAAATAAGCATTCTAGATGCTGCCAAAAAAGCTAAAATAAATATTCCAACCCTCTGTTATGAAGAAGGTCTATCAATTTATGGAGGCTGTAGACTCTGCGTTGTTGAAATTGAAGGAGAAGAACTGCTTAAACCTGCTTGTGCAACGGAAATTGAAGACGGCATGAAAATTAAAACACATTCAAAAAAAGTTAGAGAACTGAGAAAGAATTTATTTGAGTTAATCATTGCCACTCATAATATTGACTGCCAGCTCAATTGTTTGACCTGCAGCCGGGCCAGTAACTGTGAGCTAAAAGAAATAGCTGAAGATATTGGAGTCTCTAAAATGAGATTGGATCCAATAAAACGTGGTGAAAGCATTGATAATTCAAGCTATGCAATTATTAGAGAGCCTGAAAAATGTATTAGCTGTAACCGCTGTATTAGAAAATGTGAAGAAGTTCAGGGTATTGGTATTTTTACTACAGCAAATCGCGGCCCAGAAACTGTTGTTACAACTTTTAAGAATAGAGGAATGGGTAATGTAGAATGTACTAACTGTGGTCAGTGTATACTTTCTTGTCCAACTGGTGCCCTACATGAACTTTACCAAAAAGATATTGTCCTAGATCTTTTGAATGATGAGAGCAAACATGTTGTTGTACAAACGGCGCCTGCAGTTCGAGTTGCAATTTCAGAACCCTTTTCTAATCAAGCTGGAGATATTTCTACTGGTCAGCTGGTTACAGCCTTAAAAAGATTAGATTTTGATGCGGTTTTCGATACCAATTTTGCAGCCGATTTAACAATTATGGAAGAAGGAACAGAATTAATAGAATAAATAATGGTGGTAAGTTACCGCTATTCACTTCCTGCAGTCCAGGTTGGATTAAGTTTATTGAACACTTTTATCCAGATTATTTGGAACATCTTTCATCTGCTAAATCACCTCAGCAGATGTTTGGGGCAGTAGCTAAAACGTATTATGCCAAAGAAGCAGGTATTGATCCTAAAGATATGAATATAGTATCAATAATGCCCTGTACAGCTAAGAAATTTGAAGCAAAAAGAGAAGAAATGGCTGGAGATGTTGATTATGTATTAACTACCAGAGAGCTGGCTTCTATTATTAAATCTGCAGGTATAGATTTTCTCAACTTAGAAGAAAGCGAATATGACGAACTGCTGGGAGTTTCTTCGGGTGCAGCAAATATATTTGGAACTACTGGGGGAGTTATGGAAGCAGCACTTAGAACAGCAACTGAATTGATTACCGGTCATGAATTAGAAAAAATAGATTTTGAAATTGTAAGAGGTTTAGAAGGAATAAAAAAGGCAGAAATAGAAATTGATGGTTTGAAATTAAAGGCTGCTGTGGCTCATGGCCTTGGTAATGCACGTAAGCTTATGGAAATGATCAAAGCGGGAGAAGAATTTGATTTTGTCGAATTTATGGCATGTCCTGGTGGCTGTATGGGTGGAGGCGGTCAGCCAATTTCCTGTGATGATAACGTATTAGAAAAAAGACAGAGAGCTATTTACCAAATTGACAGCAATAAAAAATTAAGAAAGTCACATGAAAACCCTTATATTAAGAAGATATATGATGATTATCTGGGAAATCCAGGCAGTGAAATTGCTCACAAATTACTTCACACAAAATATAAAGCGCGAAAAATTTAATGGATACATGGATAACTATTGACAGTTTTCAGTATTAGTGTTAAACTAAATCACAATAACAAAAGAATAGATTAACCTTTTAAATCAGTCCAGAGAGGCTGGCAAAGGTTGGGCTTAGCAATCAATTTAAGATAATACTAAGATAAAAAATCCTTAAATTTTGGGATAGCTGTGTCAATTTAACCTTCAAACCATTCTTTCTGGGGAGAAGGTTTTATTTTTATGATTAAACTTTAGTAATTTACTGTATTAAGTAGTAAAAGAAAAATTTTCTTTATATTATTTAATCTATCTGTTTATTTTTGTAAAACCAATAGTGGTGGAGGTAGCTATATGAAAAAAGCAAAACTTGTTCTAGAAGAAGGCAGCATTTTTAATGGAGAAATTTTTGGAGCTGAAAAGGAATGTTCAGGTGAAATTGTTTTTAATACTAGTATGACCGGCTATCAAGAAATACTGACTGACCCTTCTTATAAGGGAGAAATTGTCTGTATGACCTATCCTTTAATTGGAAATTATGGGATTAATGAAGATGACTTTGAGTCTATCAAGTCTCATGTTAATGGCTTTATAGTCAGAGAATTTGCGGAGGAACCTGAAAACTGGCGCTTAAAGAAAAAGCTTGAAGAATATTTAAAAGAAAATGGGATTACTGCAATCAGCGGTATAGATACTAGAGCTCTAACTAAAATATTGAGGCAGCAGGGAACGATGCGTGGGATTATAACAACTGAAAATTTAAGTGAAAAAGAATTAATAGAGAAAGCAAAAGCTGCCCCTGGCCTTTCGGGTAGAGATTTAGTTTCACTGGTTAGTAGAGAAGAAACAAAGATTTATGGGTCGGAAAACAAATATCGAGTGGTTTTAGTAGACTGTGGAGCTAAAGATAATATTAAGGATTCACTGCTCAAACGCAGCTGTGAAGTGATTATGGTACCTGCCAGCACTTCCGCTAAAAATATTCTAAGCTATAATCCTGATGGCGTTATGTTTTCTAATGGCCCGGGTGATCCCGAAGCTGCAGATTATGCAGCAAATACTATTAAAGAACTCCTGGGTGAAGTTCCAATCTTTGGCATCTGTCTCGGCCATCAGCTTTTAGGCAGAGCCTGTGGTGCAGATACCTATAAGCTTAAGTTTGGTCATCGGGGAGCAAATCATCCGGTTAAAGACCTTAAAACTAACCGAGTTTATATAACTTCTCAAAATCATGGTTTTGCTATTAAAGAAGAATCTCTGGCTGATCTAGATTTGGAATTAACTCATATCAATGTAAATGATAAAACAGTGGAAGGTTTTAGACATAATAAATATCCAGCCTTTTCTGTCCAGTATCATCCTGAAGCTTCACCAGGACCGGAAGATTCTCATTATTTATTTGATCAGTTTGTTGAACTGATGAGCTAATTATATTAACTGCTTAGAAAAATTTCTAAATTAATATTATATTATTAAGTTCGAATAAATTTCAAAAATATAAGGAGGATAAGATGCCGAAGAGACAAGATATTAAGAAAGTTATGGTTATTGGTTCAGGCCCGATTATTATAGGGCAGGCAGCTGAATTTGATTATTCTGGGAGTCAGGCTTGTCGTGCACTGAAAGAAGAAGGCTTAGAAGTTGTCTTAGTTAACAGTAATCCGGCTACAATTATGACAGATGAGAATATGGCTGATCGAGTTTATATTGAGCCTCTAACTGTTGAAAGTATAATGGAAATTTTGAAAAAAGAAAATCCAGATGGACTGATTCCGACTTTGGGAGGTCAGATTGCTTTAAATCTGGCTATAGACTTAGCCGAAACAAATATTTTAGAAGATTTAAATGTGGAACTTTTAGGAACACCAATAGAGACAATTGAGAAGGCAGAAGATAGAAATACTTTTAAAGAATTAATGAATGAGATTGGGGAGCCAATTTTAGATAGCAAAATTGCAGAAAACATTGAGGAGGCAGCAGAAATTGCAGCTGGAATCGGTTATCCAGTTATTGTCCGTCCGGCCTATACAATGGGAGGAACTGGTGGTGGTGTTGCTGATAACTTAGAAGAACTTAAAGAAATCACCGCCCGTGGTTTTAAACACAGCTTAATTGGTCAGGTATTAATAGAAAAAAGTATTAAAGGCTGGAAAGAAATAGAATATGAGGTTATGCGTGATAAAAATGATAACTGTATAGTTGTCTGCAACATGGAAAATTTTGATCCGGTTGGTGTTCACACTGGTGACAGTATTGTTGTAGCACCAAGCCAGACACTAACAGATAAAGAATATCAGATGTTTAGAAGTTCAGCCTTGAAAATAATTAGAGCTCTTGGAATTGAAGGTGGCTGTAACGTTCAGTATGCGCTTGATCCAGAAAGTTTTCAATACTATATAATTGAGGTAAATCCGAGGGTCAGCCGCTCCAGTGCTCTAGCTTCAAAGGCAACCGGTTATCCGATAGCTAAAGTTTCAGCTAGAATTGCTTTAGGCTACAGCTTAGATGAGATAGAAAATGCAATTACAGGCAAAACCACCGCCTGTTTTGAGCCTGCTTTAGATTATGTAGTCTTTAAGATACCACGCTGGCCTTTTGATAAGTTTCACTATGCTGATCGCGATTTAGGCACTCAGATGAAGGCTACCGGTGAGGTAATGGCCATAGAAAGAAACTTAGAAGCTTCGATGCTTAAAGCTGTCCGATCGCTAGAAATTGGTCGTTATGGTTTTTACTTAGAAGAATTTAAAAAAATGAATAACCAGGCAATTGAAGAGGCTTTATTTGCAGCAGATGATAATAGGCTCTTTGTGATAGCAGAAGCACTGCGTCGAGGTTATACAGTTGAAAAGATCCATCAAATCACTGAAATAAGTACCTTCTTTTTATATAAGATGAGAAATATTATTGAGATTGAAAATTCTTTAACTGCTAATAAAGATAATATAAATGAAAACAAAGAATTGCTTTATAAGGCTAAAGAAAAAGGATTTTCTGATTCTGAGATTGCTCTTTTAACTGAAAGAACCGAAGAGGAAATAAAAACAATCAGAGATCAGCTGAATCTCAAACCAGTATTTAAAATGGTGGATACTTGTGCGGCTGAATTTGAAGCAGAAACACCTTATTATTATTCTTCTTATGAAAAAGTTAATGAAGCTGAGCCAACTGAAAAGAAGAAAGTAATGGTTATCGGATCAGGGCCAATCAGAATTGGTCAGGGAATAGAATTTGACTACTGTAGTGTTCATTCTGCTTGGACTTTAAATGAAGAAGGTTATGAATCAATTATTGTAAATAACAACCCTGAAACTGTGAGTACAGACTTTGATACTTCAGATAGGTTATATTTTGAACCTTTAACCAAAGAAGATATTATGCATATTATAGAAAATGAAAAGCCAGAAGGTGTAATCTGCCAGTTTGGTGGACAAACTGCAGTTAATTTGGCTGAACCGCTGGCTGAAGCTGGAGTTGAGATACTTGGAACTTCAGTAGATTCTATTGATTTGGCAGAAGATAGAGATAGATTTATAGGTCTTTTAAATAAGCTTGATATACCTGTTCCAGCAGGTGAAGTTGCAGCTTCACTTCAGGAAGCAGAAAAAATAGCTGCCAAAATTGGTTATCCAGTACTGGTCAGACCTTCCTATGTACTTGGAGGGCGAGCAATGGAAGTTGTATATAATGAGCAGGAATTAGAAGAATATATGAGAAATGCTGTTAAAGTTTCGCCAGATAGACCGGTTTTGGTAGATAAATATTTAACCGGTACTGAAATTGAAATTGATGCAATATCTGATGGTGAAACAGTAATAGTACCTGGGATTATGGAACATGTGGAAAGAGCAGGTGTTCACTCAGGTGACAGTATAGCAGTTTATCCTCCTCACCGCCTTTCAGAAAAGTTAAAGAAAAAAGCTGTAGAATATACTGAAAGAATTTCTCGAGCTTTAAATGTTAAGGGAGTTGTCAATATTCAATATGTAGTTAGTGATGGGGAAATCTTTGTAATTGAAGTTAACCCCAGGTCCAGCCGGACAATTCCTTATCTGAGTAAGGTAACAGGAGTGCCGATGGTTAATCTGGCAACAAAAGCTTTACTTGGTAAAAAACTTAAGGATTTAGGTTGGGAAAGTGGCTTGGTCCCAGAAAAAGATCACGTAGCTGTTAAAGTTCCTGTTTTCTCATTTTCCAAATTAACTCAGGTTGACACCAATCTGGGTCCAGAAATGAAATCAACTGGGGAAGTTTTGGGGCTTGCTGAAACTTACGAAAAAGCATTATATAAAGGACTAATTGGAGCAGGTCTAGAAATTCCAAGAAAGGGTACAATTTTAGCTACAATAGCAGATAAAGATAAGAAAGAGGCAGTTGATTATATTAAAGATTTTGCAGAGCTTGGTTTTAAGATTGCTGCGACAGAAGGAACAGCTGCTGCTTTAAAAGAAAAAGGACTGAAAGTAGATATAGTTAAAAAATTAGGAGAAGGATCACCTGATTCACTGGAGTTGATTTCTGATGACAAGATTGATCTGGTAATCAATACTCTGACAAAAGGTAAGCTTCCGGAAAGAGATGGTTTTAAAATCAGAAGATCGGCAGTGGAGATGGGAATACCCTGTTTAACTTCCCTGGATACAACTCAGGCAATGCTTAAAGTTTTAAAAGAAATAGAACATGGTGAAAGAATTGAATATAAGGCCCTACAGGATTATCAGAAATAAATAATTAAATTCATTGTACCGGCTGTTGGATATTATTTTTCAACAGTCGGTATCATATTTTTTAGAAAAGCATTAAAAGATTAGAAAATAAAAACAATAAAATAAAGGAGAAATACTATAATTAAAGAATAATAGTCTTAACAGTATTTTATTATAAAATTCCAAAATTTTCATAATATTAGATTTAACAATAGATTTTTGAGATTGGAGGAATAAAAATGAAAGAAAATGAAAATTCATTTATCGGTGAGATTTTATTAGAAAAAAACTTGATTACAAAATCAGACTTAAATAAAGCACTTAAAATCCAGAAAGAATCAGGGGGCTTAATTGGAGAAATTTTAATTTCTGAAGGTCTGGTTAGAGCAATTGACTTTTACCAGGCTTTAGCAGATAAAATTGGTTTAGAGTTTGGCAGTGATAATTTAGAAAAATACAAAGAATTCATTGATCTTAATCTAATTAATAGTTTCGAACTTGAAACTTATATTATTAATCAGTTTTTATTGTTAAAAAAAGAAAATAATAAGCTAAAAATTATGGTCACCAGACAAAATAATAAAGAGGTAAAAAGGATTATAAGGAGAAAATTTTCTGATGTAGAAGTTGAAGAATTATTGATTACAAATAGAGACTTAAGAATGATTTTAGAAAGCATCTATAAGGATGAAATGGTTAAAGAAGCTGTTGAAGGATTATTTTATCGTCATCCTGAAGAATCAGCATCCAGAGTTTTTACAAAATCACAAATAATATTTTTTATTTTATTAACTGCTGCTTTTGTTTATTCTTTTATTTACTACCGAAGTGCTAGTATCAATTTTTTGCTTTATTTCTTTAATCTATTGTTCATGGGATCTATTTTATTTAAATTTGTTTTAAGCATAATCGGTGCTCTGCAGGAAAGAGAAGAGTTTATTACCAAGGAAGAAGTGGAATCACTAGATGAAAAAGAATTACCGATTTATAGTATTTTAGTTCCAGTATATAAAGAACCAAAAGTTATTGGAACCTTGATTCAGAACTTAAAAAAATTAGATTATCCCAGTTCAAAATTAGATATTTTATTTTTATTTGAAGAAGATGATTTAGAAACTATCAATAAGGCAAAAGAAGCACATCCACCTGATAACTGGAATTTTATTTATATACCGGAAAGTCATCCTCAGACTAAACCTAAGGCCTGCAACTATGGGCTGAAGGAAGCAAGAGGAGAATATTTAACAATTTATGATGCAGAAGATATGCCAGAACCAGATCAGCTGAAAAAAGCATATATTGCATTCCAGAAATCTGATGATAAAGTTATTTGTTTTCAGTCAGCTTTAAATTATTTTAATCGTAAGGATAATTTACTAACTAAATTATTTACTCTAGAGTATTCTTATTGGTTTGATTACATGCTGCCTGGTTTAGATGCACTTAAATTACCAATCCCTCTTGGTGGTACTTCAAATCATTTTAGGATTGAAAAGTTAAGAGAATTGGGAGGCTGGGATCCTTTCAATGTTACTGAAGATGCTGACCTTGGAATTAGGGCAAATGCTAGAGGATATAAGGTTGGTATTTTAAATTCTACGACTTATGAAGAAGCTAATAATAAAGTTAAAAACTGGATTAATCAACGATCACGCTGGCAGAAAGGGTATTTACAGACTTTTTTAGTTCATAATCGACAGCCGTTAAAATTTATTCAAAGTGTAGGCCTGAGAGGTTGGTTTACCCTGCAGATATTCATCGGAGGTAGTGTGTTAACTCATTTAGTTGCTCCATTCTTTTGGTTGTTATTTTTAGTTTGGTTGTTAAGTGGTATGGCTTTTGCAGCTGAATATCACGTTGGATTGCTCTTATATATTTCCTTGTGGAATTTATTATTTGGTAATTTTTTAGGAATTTATTTATCTACAATGGCGGTTTTTAAAAGAAAATACTATGATTTGGTTATTTATGCATTACTTAATCCGATTTATTATTTATTACAGTCATTTGCAGCCTGGAAAGCTTTAAAACAGCTGTTTTTTAATCCTTTTTATTGGGAAAAAACTGAGCACGGATTAACTGAAAAAGAGGTGAGTGATGATGTTGATTTTTAAATTAATTATATTTTCATTTGCTAATTATTTTTTAACTGAATACTTTAAAGAAAAAGAAACAGCTTATCTCTTTTTGGGTAGTTTAACAACTGCTTTATTCTACCTTTTGCTGCCGGAATTCATAATTGTCTTACCCTTTTATATAGTTATTTTCTTTTTTGCCTTAGACCAAAAGGAAAAGAAAAAAAGGCCGGCTCAATTAATGACATTTTTAATGCCAACTCTGGCAGCAACATTTTCCTTAAGTTATATTAGCTGGGTTTATGGTTATGGTATGCGCTTGATTTATTTAAGTGGGAGTATATTTGATTTGTCAGCTGTTGGAGTTTTTTCTTTAAATTTTAATTCTTTTTTATTAAATTTAGCTAAGAATATTCCCGTGGTGTCTCTAATATATTTATTTATGTTTTTCTGGCTTTTATTTAAAAAAACACCGATTAGAGTTTATGTTTATCTATATTTATCACCAGTACTTTTATATGTAGGATATTCTTATATTAACGGAAATAATCCAGGTATAATTTTTTATGTTCCAATGCTTTTATTCTCTCTATTCTATTTTTTAATCTTTTCAGATGAGTTTTCTCTTACAATGGAACGTTTTTTCTACTTTTTTCTTATTCTAAATTTTATAACCTTACTCCTATATTTGTTAGCTGTAATGATCATCTTACCAGCTTTCGAAATAGGATTAATAGAATATTTAGGTAATCTTTTGAATCCAGTTTTAGTCTACTTTAAAGAATATGCAGTTGAAAATTGGCCAGGACCTGGTTTAGAATTGATTAGATATTTTTATTTTAGGTAGTATTATTTCAAAAAAGGTTTTGTAGGAGGTGCTCAAGTGAAAATAGCACTCATAATGGCAGGAGGTAATGGCTCACGTTTTTGGCCTTTAAGCCGAAAAGACAGGCCTAAACAGTTTTTAAAGTTGAATAGTGATAAAAAAACACTTTTAGAGCAAACAGTAGAAAGAGTCAATCTCATAATCCCCAAAGAACAAATTTTTATTGCAACAAATGTAAATTATGAGGCAGCAGTGAAAGAAAAAATTGATTGTATACCAGAAGAAAATATAATATTAGAAGAAGTTAGTAAAAATACAGCTCCGGCAATTACAATGGCAGTTTTAAAAATTGAAAAGATCTATCCGGGCTCAACAATTTTTATCTTACCATCAGATCATTTGATAAATGGTGAAAAGAATTTTACTGATCTCTTATTAAGAGGCGGAGAAATTGCTGAAAGTAAAAATGCTGTCTTAACTATTGGGATTGAACCAAAATACCCAGAAACTGGTTACGGCTATATTCATGTCAGCAGTGACCAACTTGTATCTGACGATCAGGAATACTATACGGTACAGAATTTTGAGGAAAAACCTGATCTTAAAACTGCAGAAAAATATTTAGCAGCAGGTAGTTATTACTGGAATAGTGGAATTTATATAACACCAGCTAAATTATTGCTGCAGGAAATAGAAAATAAATTAAGCTCATTGTATAATAACTGTAAAAAGATAATGGAAATTAGCGAGTATAAAAATTTATCTCAAATTAGAGATAAAATTAAGATAACAAAAATTAAAAATATTTACAGTGAACTGGAGAATATTTCAATAGAATATGGTGTTATTGAAAAACTAGCAAAAATTTATTTATTAAAGGCTAACTTTATTTGGGATGATTTAGGAAGTTGGACTTCTTTAGAACGGGTAAATGAAAAAAATAGTGAAAATAATATTGTTGTAGGAAAACACTTAGGTATTGATACTAGTGATTCAATAATATACAGCTGTGATCGAATTGTGACTACAGTGGGTATAAAGAACTTGATAATTGTTAATACAGGAGATGCTGTTTTAATTTGTGATAAAGATAAAGCTCAGGAAATTAAAGAATTGAGAAAATTAATTGAAAAAGAAAATTTAGATGAATATCTTTAATATATCTTTAATAAAGACTTGACTTAGGACATTGGTTCTGATAATATCTAATCAAATAGAATAATATTCTTTAAATTAGTCCAGAGAGGCTAGTAAGGGAAAATATAAATTTTAGCAACCTTCTTACTATGCCGTGAGAAGGTTATTTTTTTGTCGCTAGAGAAATATTCTCCCCATAAAGGAGGTAATGTTTTGGATAAGACAGAAATGAAGATTAAAAAAGAATTGATTGATTCATCTGCTATGAGCAGAGCCATTACAAGAATTGCCCATGAAATTTTAGAAAAAAATAAAGGTACTGAAGATTTGGTTTTAATTGGTATCAGAACCAGAGGAGTTCCTCTTGCTGAAAGACTGGCAGCAAAGATTGAAGAAATCGAGGGACAAAAGTTACCAACAGGTATTTTAGATATTACTCTTTACCGGGACGATCTTTCAACAGTTGCCCAGCAGCCGATTGTTCATCGTACGGAAATACCTTTTGATATCACTGGCAAAAAAGTTGTTCTTGTAGATGATGTGCTTTATACAGGTAGAACTGTTAGAGCAGCACTCGATGCACTAATTGATTTAGGGCGCCCATTACAGATTCAGCTGGCAATAATGATTGATAGAGGTCATAGAGAACTGCCGATCAGAGCAGATTTTGTTGGCAAAAATTTACCAACTTCTAAAACAGAGGTTGTAGATGTTAATTTTAAAGAAATTGATGAGAAAGATGCAGTTTTACTGCTTGAAAAACGCTAGAATAAAAATAACTTAATATTGTATCCTTTAAATTGGTCCAGAGAGGCCGGTAAGGAATAGATGTTATAACTGGGTTAAATTATGGCTGCAGCAGCAAAAAAGCCACTCAGTCTTAACACAGATACTAAAAGATTTTAAACTCCTTATCAGGCTCAAACTGGTAGGGAGTTTTTTTATGTTCAATAATTTTATTAATTCTTTAAAATAAAGAATCAGACAAAATTTTTCAATAATTTTATTAAAAAAGGTTTTTCAATAATTTTATAACACCCAGGAGGTATAAAATGAAAATTTTAAAACAAAGCAAAGAAAACTTAGCACAGCTTCAAGAGGATGGAATTACAAAGCACAGATTATTTATACTGGCACTGCAGCATATGTTTGCAATGTTTGGTTCTACTGTTTTAGTACCGGCACTGACAGGATTAAATCCAGCAGTCGCACTTTTTACATCAGGACTTGGAACCTTGATTTTTCACCTGATTACAAAAGGAAAAGTTCCTGCTTACTTAGGTTCTTCATTTGCATTTATCGCTCCGATAATTGCAGCCCAGGAACAGTTCGGTAGAGATGGAGCAATGCTCGGAATAATCACAGCTGGTTTTGTCTATATCATAATGTCAGCAGTAATAAGAATGCTGGGTACAGACTTTTTTAGAAAATTATTACCACCAGTAGTAGTTGGCCCGGTAATTATAACAATTGGATTAGGTCTGGCTCCAACAGCTAAAGATATGGCTTCAGAGCATCTTTTAGTGGCAGCTGTTACCCTGGCAATTGCAGTCGGAATTAGTGTTTTTGCTAAAGGAATTGTTAAAGTAATCCCAATTCTACTTGGTATCATAGGCGGTTATGCATTTGCGGCTTTCTTAGGTCTGGTAGACTTTACACCTGTAATGGAAGCCTCCTGGTTTGCTTTTCCGAAATTTGCTCTTCCTGCTGTAGAGGGTAATTTAAAAGCAATTTCACTCATAGCACCAATTGCTCTGGTAACAATGGTTGAGCACCTGGGTGATGTTGTAGCGATTGGATCAACTGTAAAAAAAGATTTTGTAAATGAGCCTGGACTGCACAGAACACTTCTGGGAGATGGGGTAGCAACTCTGGCAGCTGGACTTTTTGGTGGACCACCTAACACAACATATGGAGAAAATGTTGGAGTATTGGCTCTGACAAAGGTCTACAATCCGATGATTATTCAGCTGACTGCAGTAATAGTGATTTTAAGCTCCTTTGTACAAAAGATTGGAGTCTTAATCAGAACTATCCCGACTGCAGTAATGGGAGGAATTGTATTTCTACTTTTTGGTATGATAGCATCTATCGGACTCAGAACTTTGGTTGAAAATAATGTTGATTTATCTAAAAATAGAAACCTGGTTATTGTTTCTGTAACTCTGGTAGTTGGAATTTCAAATCTAACTCTAAGTTTTGCTGGTTTGGAATTTGGAGGTATGGGACTGGCTGCAATAGTTGGAATCGTAATGAATCTCATCTTACCTGAGGTCGAAAAAGAGAAAGCGGAAATGGCTGAAGAAGAACTAGAAATTAATTCTGAATTAAGTTATGAAGCTAATTAAATAATAAATACCAGGCAGGAGGTAGTTAAATGTCACTGAAAAGAAAAGATTTTTTAGGTCTTTATGATGTTTCAGCAGAAGAAATTAACGAAATTTTAGATACTGCTGTGGCGATGAAAGATATTTTGACCAGAACAGTAAAAAAGGTACCAACACTGCGCGGAAAAACGGTAATCAATCTTTTCTATGAACCTTCAACCAGAACTAAGTTTTCCTTTAATCTGGCAGCAAAAAGATTGAGTGCAGATGTAATGAGTATCTCCAAATCTTCCAGCAGTATTGCCAAGGGAGAAAGTCTGCTCGATACCGCAAAAACTATGGAGGTCATGGGGGCTGATGTGGTAGTTATTAGACACAGTGCTCCTGGAGCAGCTAAATTTCTGGCCGAAAATATTTCTGCAAGTGTCTTAAATGCCGGGGATGGTGCTCATGCCCATCCAACTCAAGCCCTTCTGGATATCTACAGTATTAAAGAAAAACTGGGTGAGATTGCGGGATTGAAGGTTTTAATTGTCGGAGATATAGCTCACAGTCGAGTAGCCCGTTCAAATATTTGGGGTTTAAACAAACTAGGTGCTGAAGTTTCTGTTGCTGGTCCCCAAACATTAATGCCTAGAGAAATAGAGAAAATGGATGTTAATGTTTATACTGATCTGGATCAAGCTTTAGAAAATGTAGATGTGGTTAATATTTTAAGAATCCAGATGGAAAGACAGGAAAGAGGACTCTTTCCTTCCATCAGGGAATATAGAGAAATTTATGGAATGAATGCTGAACGTTTGGAGCGGATTGGAAAAAATGCGATGATTATGCATCCGGGTCCAATGAACCGAGGCATAGAGATCGAAAGTTCAGTCGCAGATAGCCCACAGTCAGTAATCACTGAACAGGTAAAAAATGGTGTGGCAATCAGAATGGCACTACTTTATCTGCTGGCCGGGAGGGAGATAGATAATGAAGACCTTAATTAAAAATGGAAGTGTTTATGATTCAAAAAATGGACTTGCTGGCAAATATGATATTTTAATTGAAGGCAAAAAGATTTATGCAATTGAAGCAGAAATTAAAAATCAGAGTTATCAGGTTATTGATGCTGAAGGAAAAATTATCATTCCGGCTTTGATTGATATGCACACCCATCTCAGAGAACCCGGCTATGAAGAAAAAGAAACGGTAAAAACAGGTTCGGAGGCAGCAGCAGCTGGAGGGTTTTCGGCAGTAGCCGCAATGCCTAATACAAAGCCAATTGCGGATAATCCAGCTGTAGTTGAACATATGAAACATAAGGCTGAAAAGGCAGCAGTTAGAGTCTACCCAATTGGCAGTATCACTCAGGATAGTAAAGGAGAGGTTCTTTCAGAAATTGGGACCCTTGCTAAAACTGGGGTAAAAGCCTTATCTGATGATGGAAATCCGGTAATGAATTCAGAAATTATGCGGAGAGCAATGGAATATGCCTCTGCATTTGAGCTGCCGATAATTGATCACTGTGAGGACAAAAATTTATCTCAAGATGGAGTAATGCATGAGGGATATTATTCGACAATTTTTGGGCTGAAAGGAATTCCGGCAGCAGCTGAAGAGATTATGGTGGCCCGGGATATAGTTCTAGCAGAAATGACAGGGATTCATCTGCATATTGCCCATTTGAGTACTGAGGGAAGTTTAAATCTTGTAAAAGAAGCTAAAGCAAGAGGGGTTAATATCACCTTTGAAGTAACACCTCATCATTTATTACTAACTGATAAAATTATTGAAAACTATAATCCTGACGCAAAAGTACATCCACCGCTTAGATCTCAAAGAGATAAAGACATACTGGTTAAAGCTTTAAAAGATGGTGAAATAGATGTGCTGGCTACAGATCACGCCCCTCATACATTTGAAGATAAACTGGGAGAGTTTGATTATGCGGCTTTTGGTATTTCTGGTTTAGAAACAGCACTGGCACTTTTATATCATAATTTTATTAAAACAGAAATCATAGACTGGGATGACCTACTGAGAATGTATTATTATAAACCTGGTGAAATAATGAAAATTGAATCTGAAGGTTTAAAAGAAGGAGCAAGAGCAGACCTTTTAATTTTCAACCCTGAAAGAGAATGGACAGTAGATAAGAAAAAATTAAAATCTAAAGGAAAAAATACACCCTTTGTCGGTCAGAAGTTATGCGGGAAAAATGAACTTACTTTCGTCGGTGGGAAATTAGTATACGATGACCAAGGAGGCAGAAATGAAATACTTTATTGATCAGCTGCAGCAAAAAATTAAAGAAAAAGATTCTCGAATTTGTGTTGGACTTGATCCACACTTAGAAATGATGCCGAAAAATATTCTAGCAGCTGAACTATTAGAAGATATAGAAACAAATAAGAAAGCGATTGCAGATTCAGTCTTAAAATTTAATCAGGATTTAATTGATGCTGTTGCAGATATGACAGCAGTTGTTAAGCCACAGATGGCATTTTATGAAAAACTTGGAGTTCCTGGAATGGAATGTCTCTGGCAGACAATGGCCTATGCTAAAACAAAAGATTTAATTGTTTTATTGGATGGGAAAAGAAATGATATTGGCTCAACAGCAGGAGCTTATGCAGAAGCTTATCTAGAAAATAAAAAAATAGGGGTAGATTCGATAACAATTAATCCCTATTTAGGTAGAGATGGTGTTCTTCCTTTTTTAGAAAACAAAGAGAAGGGAGCTTTTGCTCTGCTTAGAACTTCAAATCCATCTGCAGGAGATCTGCAGGATCTTAAATTAGATGACGGCAGAACAGTTTACCAGGCAGTTGGTGATTTCTTACAGGACCTGGGCAGAGATTATCTGGGCGAATGTGGTTATTCTAATCTGGCAGCAGTAGTTGGAGCGACTTATCCAAAGGAATTAAAAGAAATAAGATCTCAGCTTGATTCAGTATTTTTTTTAATTCCTGGTTTTGGTGCTCAGGGTGGAGGAGCAGCAGATATAAAAGCAGGTTTTGATGAGGATGGCAGAGGAGCAGTTGTCAATTCATCGCGGGGAATTAATTTTGCCTACAGACAAGAAGAGTATTCGTATTTTGGGGCAGAAAACTATGCCAAAGCAGCAAGAGCTGCCGCTGAAAAAATGAAAAAAGAAATTAATGATGTTTTAAAATAGTGAAGCAATTCACTTGTACCAGGTACAAAAAGGCTTTTTTGTACCTGGTACCAACCAATAGGATGTACCAATAGGATGTGATCTCAATAGGAAAAAGGAGAAATTTAATGTTTAAAATTATTACAAATGAAGAAGTAGGACCAGATATTTTTAAATTAGCCTTAAAATATGATCAGCTCCCTCAAAAGCCGGAGCCTGGACAATTTTTTAATATTAAAGTTAGCCAAGAACTTAGTGATGATCCACTTTTAAGAAGACCTTTTAGTATTTTTGATTTTAAGTCTGAAGAGAAAAGAGTAGAATTCATTTATAAAGTAGTTGGAAAAGGAACCAAAATACTCTCTAAATTAAAAAACGGAACTGAACTCGATGTTTTGGGTCCATTGGGAAGTCCCTTTTCCTTGAATAATATGAATAAAGAAATTAATCTTATTGGCGGTGGAATGGGAATTGCGCCTCTGTTTTATTTGGCCAGAAAGCTAGAAAAACAAAATGCAGCTCTAAAAGTTTATCTTGGTGCTGCAGATAAATCAGAATTAAAATTTTTTGAAAATAAATTTAGTCAATTAAAATCAGAGATATATTTAGCATCTATGTCAGAAGAATTAACTATTCAAGGAACAGCTCTAGATTTATGGTTAAAAAAACTGGAAAAGAAGCCTGATTTTATTTACAGCTGTGGGCCTGAAAAAATGCTGTCAGCAGTTGAAAAAGAAGCGCTAAGAAACAATATTATTGGTGAAATATCTATTGAAAAAAGAATGGGTTGTGGAATTGGAGTTTGTTTATCCTGCAGCTGTGAAACAAAAACAGAAGATAAGAAAAATAAAAGAGCATGTGTAGAAGGACCTGTTTTTGAATTAGGGGAGGTTGTTCTGGATGCTTAATTTAGAAAGAAGAGATCTTGATCTAAAGGTCTCAATGAAATCAAAAAATAACAAAAGTTTAAAACTCAAAAATCCTCTAGTTACAGCTTCGGGAACATGTGGAAATGGTAAAGAACTGGCAGAGTTTTTTGATATTAATCAGCTTGGTGCTTTTACCACTAAAGGAATCACTGTTAAATCACAATCTGGAAATAAAACTCCAAGAATAGCAGAGACTTCAGCTGGTATTTTAAATTCAATCGGTTTGGAAAATCCAGGTGTAGACAGTTTTATAACTGATATACTTCCTGAAACTAAAGATTATACTCTTCCTATTTTGGCTAACATTTCCGGCTACAGTAAGCAGGATTTTATAACATTAGCAGAGAAGTTAGAAGGTAAAGAGGAGCTGTCAGGAATAGAAGTTAATTTATCCTGCCCTAATATAAAAGGTGGGGGTATGGTTTTTGGTACAGACTCAGAAAAAGTTTTTGAGATTACTAAAAAAGTTAGAGAAATTTATTCCGGTTATATCATAGTTAAATTAACACCAAATATTACTAATATTACAGAAACTGCATTGGCAGCTGAAGAAGCTGGAGCAGATGCAGCTGCAATGATTAACACTTTATCAGCAATGAAGATTGATATTGACCGACAAAAACCTCTACTTGCTAACACTTTCGGAGGTTTATCCGGGCCAGCAGTTAAGCCTGTAGCAGTAAAAATGGTTTATGACTGTTATAAAAAACTAAATATCCCAATTTTAGGACTGGGTGGAGTTAGATCTGGTGCTGATGTAATAGAGTTTATGCTTGCCGGAGCAACTTCTGTTGGAATAGGAACTGTCAATATGATTGAACCTTCAGCAGGATTAAGAATAATTAAAGAAATCGAAGATTATATGTTAAAACATCAAATTCAGAACTTAAGTTCAATTATTGGAGCAGCACATTAAATAATTTAAATAGGAGTGGATCAAATGACAAAGGCAGAAATCAGAGAACTTTTAGTCGAAACAGATGTGATTCAAGAAGGTCATTTTGTTTTGAGTTCAGGCAGGCATGCTGATATTTACATGCAGTGTGCTAAAGTTTTACAGTATCCTAAACATGCATCTACACTAGCAGCTGAAATTGCAGCCAAATGGAAAGAGGAAGAAATAGATGTTGTGATTGGACCAGCACTGGGGGGAGTTGTATTATCATATGCAGTTGCTGAAGAATTAGGGGTTCGCTCAATTTTTAGTGAACGTAAAAATGGAGAAATGAAAATCAGAAGAGGATTTGAACTCAAGCCAGGGGAAAAAGTATTAGTTGTAGAAGACGTTGTCACAACAGGTGGCTCTGTTAAAGAAGTCCTGGCTGTTTTAGAAGACTTAGATGTTGAAATTATTGGATTAAGTTCAATAGTTGACCGCAGTAATGGTAAAGTTAAATTCAACTATGATTTTAAAGCACTACTGCCAGTTGATATAAAATCGTATAAAGCAGGTCATTGTGAATTATGCAAAAAAGAGATTCCAATTACTAGACCTGGTAGTAAAGAAAAATAAGAATATAAAAAATAAATAACATAAAATGACTAATAAATGAATTCTCGCTTAAAGGCGGGAATTTTTTATATCAAAGTACTTTAATATGGATTGTAGTTAGGGAACAAAAAAAATATTAAAACTTAGCTTGTGAATATAAAGACAATTTTAAAAATGCCATGTATAATTATAAATGTAATCTATTTGTGAAAATATTATTATATTCACAGGGTAATAAATTTAAACAAATTTCAAGGAGGAATTATTTATGGCAAGTGAAGCAGCAGCCCAAAAAAAGAGTAACTGGCTGAAGATCGTTATCTTTGTTGCAATAATTGCAGCAGTAGTAATAGCAGTAAGACAATTAGGATATATGAAATACTTACAAAGTCCACAATTATTAAAAGAAGCAATTGATGGTTTAGGATTTTGGGGACCAGTAGTTTTTATTCTTTTATGGGTCGCATCAGCAGTATTTTTCTTACCTGGAGCTGCCTTAGGAATTGTAGGAGGAATTTTATTTGGACCATGGTTAGGAACCTTTTATACTGCTTTAGGATCAACAGTTGGTGCAGTAGCAGCGTTTCTAGCAGGTAAATATGTTGCAAGAGATATGGTTAAAGGTTTAGTCGAAAAAAATCCTAAACTGCAGAAGATTGATGAGGGAGTAAAAAAAGAAGGCTGGCGTTTTGTTATGTTAACAAGACTTGTACCAGTTTTCCCATATAATGCTCAAAACTATGTTTATGCTATGACAGCAATTAAATTGCCTGTTTATGCACTAACTACTTTTGTCTTTATGTTACCAGGTTGTTTTGCTTTCTCATTTGCAGGTGGAGCAGTTTCTGCAGGAGGAAGTCCAACTAAAATCATTGCATATTTAGCAGTAGCAGGTGTAGCACTTTTTGCAATTTCTTTAATCCCAAAATATTTAAAGAAAAAGCACGGAGATGTTTTAGAAGATGACGAGTAAAATAAATTAATAATTAGAGGCTCTCATTTTGAGAGTCTTTTTGCTTTTATATTTGCATTTTATGTTATAGATGATTATAATAAATTGTACGGAAAATAATTTTAAAGGAGTAGTGATAAAATGCAAAATTATGATTTTGTTCATTCTTGTATTAGAGTAATGGATTTAGAAAAATCAGTTGATTTTTACAAAGATGCTTTAAATTTGGAAGAAAGCCGCCGCAGAGATTTTCCTGAAGATAAATTTACCTTAGTATATTTAACTGATCAAAAGGGTAATTTCGAGTTAGAATTAACTTATAATTATGATCGCGAAGAACCATATACAATTGGAAATGGCTACAGCCATATTGCAGTTAAAGTTGATGATTTAGAAAAATCTTATCAGCGACACAAAGAAGCAGGTTATGAGGTTGGAAATCTAAAAAGTTTAAGTGAAGGATCATCCGGATATTACTTTATTACCGATCCAGATGGCTACAGAACCGAAGTTATTGCCAAATAATTTAAATAAGATACTAAAAAGCTCAACTTCTAGATTAAATAGAGGTTGAGCTTTTTTGAATTTAAAACTAAAGTTTTAAAACTCAACACCACTTTACAAAAAAATTAGATAAAAAATTGGCGACTTATTCCTTCTTTTGATATAATATTTGTTACCTACAACAAATATGAAAGGAATAAACCGCCATGAATATTATATCAAATAACTCACAAA